>VFQN01000787.1_pt1 | contig 56858 bp, 56 predicted proteins | sample 3512371 | NCBI WGS metagenome assembly VFQN01 (sample SAMN10412370, study PRJNA504923) | tailings metagenome | isolation source: Replicate 2 from Balatoc abandoned mine | place: Philippines: Itogon, Benguet | collected 2017-08-28
GATCGTATAGGATGTTGAGCAGGTACTGATCGTAGATATCGAAAAAGCCCATCTGGACTTCATCGTTGAACATCGTCCAGGGAAGCTCGTCGTCATCGTTGATTGGGCCCAATGCCTGGAGCAACTCCTCGTAGACGCAGTCCCGAAAAACGAACTCACCCGCATCGACGACTATGATCACGTCGGAATGCTGAATCCGATACAGGCCGTCCTTGCGGAAGCCCGACAGGCATTGCGGTTCCAGTGACTTGACGATCTTCGCTGCCTGCTCACGTCCGTAGAATTGCCGGATGGTCTTTTCGATGTCGCGGTCGCGGACGAGCGTAACCGTCACGTTCGCGTCCTTGCGGCTTTCGGCCATCGCGATATCGAGGTTCCTGACCTTGGAGCGGATGTCCTCGACCACGTCAGAGACCTGCTTGCGGCGGTCGGGCTTCGCGCGGTTGTCCGCGTAGACCCGGACCGGCCCCTCGTATTTGCGAATACGATCGACCTGGCCGGAGACGTGAAATTCCGCGCCGAACACAATGCGGAAGAAGCCGTCGATGATCTCGGCGTCGGTGAAGCTCTTGCGCTCATCGGCGCGGCGCTTGGCGACTTCCCCATGCTCTGACTGAGCGAAGGCTTGAGGCAGGGCCGTGATGCACGAGATTATTGTCAAGGCAAGCAAAAGCCGGAGCAGCCGCGCCGCATTAGTCACTCTTGTGCGCATCGGTCTGGGCGCGATGTCCCTAAGGGCCGGTTTGGGCGCCGCAATGGCCAGGCGCGGTCCGGTCACTGTGACGTTGTCAGCCGCGATGCGCGGGTTTGCAGGGCGCGCATGCGATCGGCTAGGCTGCCATTCATTGTGTCCGCGGTGTCGTTCGCGGGGGGCGGCAGGGACGCGTTGGCCGCAATGCGCTGTGGCGGCGGCGTGGATTCGGACGATGCGAGGATGGCTTCGATCGGGGAGTTCGGTCCCTCCAGCGTCACCGCAAGTTTCGCTACCTCAGCAGCGACGTCGTTGATGCGTTCGCGCAGCAGTGCGTTCTCCACCCGTTCGGCCGCCCAGCTTGCTTCCGCCTCGCGATTCATCGCGGCCAGTTCCGACTGCAGCTTTGTCCGCTCCGCATTGGCGAGATCGAATTGCTTCTTGAGAACCTCGTTCTCCGCATTCAGATTCTTGATCACCTCGCGATGTTCACTTCCAGCGGACGTAAGCTCCTCGCGCAAGTGAAAGCCGGTCCGGCGCGCATTTTCGAGTTCCGCGCGCAGCCGGTCGCATTCGTATTCCCGTTGGACGATAAGTCGTCCCTGGTCGCTGATCCGATCCTCAAGCTCCACCACCCGCTTGCCGAGCACTTCGGCTTCCGTGGTCTGTGCAATGAGCTGCTGCTCGAGCTGAGCGACGCGCCCGCCAAGATTTTCCACCTTGCCTCGCTCATCGGTCAGGTTGCGGGTTGCAGCGGTAGCTTCGGCGCGCTCCTTGTCGAGCCGGTCTCCGGTGGTCTTGATGTCGCGCTCATAATCGGAGATGCGAAGTTTCAGTGCCTCGATCTGGGTCTTGAGAGAAATCAGCTCCACGCGCTGCGCGTCGGTCGTGGCCGTGCGTTCGCCGAGATCTCCCGACAGTCGGGCCAGTTCGGCTTCCTTGTCCGACAGGCTGCGCTCCGATTCATGCAGGCCGAGGGTCTTCGCCGACAGCTCGTCCTCGGTCGCCTTCATCTGTTCCTTCAGCGCTTTCTCTCGCGCCTCGAGCGCGAAAATGGTCGCTGACTTTTCACCCAATTCCATCTTCAGCCGGTTGATGGCATCGTTCTTCTTACCCAGTTCGGCGAGTTGGCTTGTGCTTTTCGCCTTGAGCTGATCGACGCTCATCTCGAGACGCCGGGTCGACATTGCGAACTCGGCGCGGAGTTGATCCTTGTCCGCCTGGATCTCTGCCATCGAAAGCGGGGTCGCGGCCTCCATGCGGCGAACGGTGAGCCGCACGGCGCGAGCGTGGACAAGGGGAATGAAGATGAGCCCGAACAGGCTCGCCAGCAGAAAGCCGATGCCCAAATACATGGCCGGCTCGATCATGACGGAAACTCCAACCGAAGGGCGCTGAATGGGTCGCGCGGCCTTGACCTGCCAGGGGCGCTGCCGCTGCCCAGCGCCTGCCCTCAATAACCTAGACCGGTCGACCGTCGACGGGGAAGGAAATTCAGCCGCGATCAACCAAAGTTAAAAGGGGTTCCAAGTCGCCTGGGGCGTGAACTTGAGATACCCGATATTGGCGCCAAGTCGGAGGCCAACACCGGCCCGGATCGGCACGACGACGATGTTTCCAGCGCCGAGCGCGGTCATGCCGAAGCCGCCGATGAAATAGGCGGAGCCGTCGATGCCCCCGAACCGGTTGTAGATCGTTTCGGTCGAAGGCAGGTTGTAGACCAGCATCATGGTCCGGGCGCCTTCGCCGCCGGCGTCGAACCCGATCGAAGGGCCCTGCCAGAACACCCTCAGATCGCCGGCATTCTTCGTATAGAGCGTCCCCTCGCCGTAGCGCAGGCCGGCCACGAAGGCCCCGCCCGCCTCCTCGCCAAGGATATAGCCGTTGGGCTGGCCGAACTGGCTGAATGCCTTTTCCACGACCTGGGCAAGGCCGCGCGAGACGGTCCCGAAGAACCGATGGCCGCTCTCGAGGATCTCGTTGTTGGAATATTGCGGCTGTGCTGACTGCGGCGCCGCCTGCTGGGGAGCCGGTGGCGGCGCAGGCTGCGGCTGTTGCGCCAGGGCCGGCTGGCTGTAAGCGCAGGCCAGCGAGGCCGCGGCGGCCAGGAGGCGAATCAGCGAACGCATCAGGTGCTCCATAACGGAAAAAACGGTCGCGCCGACCGAACGCGGTTGGTCACACGGATGCTGTTAAAGGCATCCGAATCGGAACACTTGTTAGACGGAATCATGACAACACTGCGCCGTCAACGGTTCGGCTGGGCGAAGCGCCGCGTTCGCCGACCGAAACCTCGTTGTCACCCGTAGCGTGACGCGTCGGCCGGATGGCCCCAGGCAAAAAAACAGGGCACCTTGAGACCGCGCGCTGTCTGTCCGTAGAGCACGGGCGTGCCGTCACGTGAGACCACAATGCCGCCCGCGGCGGTCAGAACCGCGTCGCCTGCGGCGATGTCCCATTCTGAAGTCGGCCCCAAGCGCGGGTAGACATCGGCTCTACCTTCGGCGATCCGACAGAACTTGACCGACGAGCCGCAGTCCATTCGCTCCAAGTGAGGAAAGCGGCTGAGCCATTGCCTGATTTCGGGATCAGGATGCGAGCGGCTGACCATCGCACGCCAGGGTCCATCCTGATGAGGTTGCGTACGCAACGCGGCGCGGTTGGCGGCTTCACGGGAGACGGCACCAGGTTGCAGGGTCAGGCGTTCGGCACCCATTCCTGCGGCGCCCCGCCAGATCGCGCCCAGTGCCGGAGCGCCCACGACCCCGCTTAGAGGTCGGCTCTTGTGGACGATAGCGATGTTGACGGTGAATTCGTCGCGGCCGGCGATGAACTCGCGTGTTCCGTCGAGCGGATCCACAAGGATGAAACAGTCCGACAATTGCGGCAACGCGTTCCGCGATGCGGCCTCTTCCGAAACGACGGTGACACCGGGAAGCACCCGCGCGAGTCCGTCGAGTATGATTGCTTCGGCCGCCTCATCAGCGTCGGTGACGGGACTAGAATCGCCTTTGGCGCGGACCGCGCTGCCAGCCTCGCGCACATGCATGATGGCTTTGGCAGCCTGCGACGCGAGGTCGGTCAACGCGTCCATCAGCGCCCGGTCAGTCAATTCCTTTGTCATATCAGAGCCCCGTTGTGATCCGCGGGGCGAGCCGCGGCTTGGCGCTGCGCCGCGCGCGGTGTATCAATCGGCCGGCCGCATGAGGATCGAGTGATTCGCGTTCCGCCGCCGCTTTGACGGGAGCCAGATTCATGTCAGCCATTTCCGCTGATCAAACGCTTGTGCAGACGGCGCCCGTCACACTTGAGTCGTTGGACCTTGCAGCGCTCCTTTGCTCGCGAATTTGTCATGACTTGATCAGCCCTGTCGGCGCGATCGTCAATGGGCTTGAAGTCATGGAGGACGACAACGACCAGGAAACCCAGGCGTTTGCCATGGATCTGATCAAGAAAAGCGTCCGTCAGGCCTCTGCCAAGCTTCAGTTCTGCCGACTCGCGTTTGGCGCGGCAGGGTCGGCCGGTGCCCAGATCGATCTTGGCGATGCCGAAAAGGTCGCTCGCGGCTTTCTCGAGGACGATAAGACCAGCATCGCATGGAATTTGCCACGCGCTTTGCTTCCCAAAAATCGCGTCAAGCTGCTGCTCAACATGGTGCTGATTGCGGGACAGTCGATTCCGCGTGGTGGCCAGATCACCGTCGATGCTCTCGGCGAGGGTGAAAGCATGTCGTTCCGTATTTCTGCCACTGGCAAATATGCAAAGGTGCCGCAGGCAGTGCCGGAATTGCTCGCCGGTGGTTCGCATGGCGGCACGGTCGACGCTCATGCAGTGCAGCCATATTACACCAGTCTGTTGGCGAAGGAGTGCGGACTGACGGTTACCGCCGCCAGCGAAAACGACGCGATCGTTGTGGCAGCACGATAAACGCGTCCCTTTGCCGATCACATGGTTAATGCGCGGTAAAAGCCTGTTTGTTTCCCGCTGACCCTTACGCAATTTTAAACGGTTACCAACACACTACCATAGTCGACGGGTGCGCTCGGGAAAGGTCCTGGCGCGGAAGGCCTTTTCGCTATGGACGAGTTGTTGCGGGATTTTCTGACCGAGACCTATGAGAGTCTCGATACGGTTGATTCCGAACTCGTGCGCTTCGAGCAGGAGCCGAACAACGCGGAAATTCTCGCGAATATTTTCCGCCTCGTTCACACCGTCAAGGGCACCTGCGGCTTTCTGAATTTGCCCCGGCTGGCAGCACTTGCACATGCAGCCGAAGGGTTGATGGGCCAGTTGCGCGATGGCCAAACGGTGACGCGGAGTGCGGTATCGCTGATCCTCGCTACTCTTGACCGTTTGAAGGAAATACTCGACGCGCTCGAGCGGGAGCAGACCGAGCCGGCCGGCAACGATACTGATCTGATCGCAAGACTCGATGAGATGGCGGCCGTGCCTCTCCAATCAGCCGGCCATACCACTGGGTCACTCGTCTATCAGGTGCTTGAGCGTCCTCTCAATGCGGGGGAGGCAACACTTGACGAATTGGAGCGAGCTTTCCGCGAGACAGCTGTCGAAGTCCCCGCGAAGGCTGCTGCTTCGATCACATCGAAATCCGCAGAGCGGCCAGACACCAAAGGCGCCGGGCAGTCGATCCGGGTCAACGTGGAGGCACTCGAGCGTCTGATGACGATGGTGTCGGAGCTGGTCCTGACACGTAATCAGTTGATCGAGATTGCGCGAAGGCAAGCTGAAACGGAGTTCAGGCAGCCTCTCCAGCGGCTCTCCAACGTCACTGCCGAGTTGCAGGAAGGCGTTATGAAGACGCGCATGCAGCCAGTTGGCAATGCGTGGCAGAAATTGCCGAGGCTCGTGCGCGATCTTTCCGCGGAACTCGGCAAACACATCGAACTTGAGATGCGGGGAGGCGATACGGAACTCGACCGGCAGATCCTTGATATGATCAAGGATCCGCTGACGCACATGGTCCGCAATTCGGCAGATCATGGGATCGAGCCGCCGGCATTGCGTCGCAGCGCTGGAAAGCCGGAGCGTGGCACTATCAGGCTCGCCGCCCGGCACGAAGGCGGTCACATCATCATCGAGATGTCCGACGATGGCCGCGGACTCGATACCAGAAAGATTCGATCGAAAGCGCTGAGCCAGGGTCTCGCAAGTGAGGCCGAACTCCAAAAGATGTCCGATGCGCAGATCCATCGCTTCATCTTCGCCCCCGGGATGTCGACGACCGAGACGATTACGAATATTTCGGGCCGCGGCGTCGGCATGGACGTCGTTCACACCCATATCGAGCAGATCGGCGGTGCCGTCGACGTCAAGTCGGTGCGGGGACTTGGCACCGTATTCACAATAAAGATTCCGCTGACGCTGGCGATCGTATCGGCTTTGATAGTCGAGGTGGATGGGCAGCGCTTTGCTATTCCCCAGGTTGCGGTGAACGAGCTTGTTCGTATGCGCTGGGACGGTGAGCGCCGCCTCGAGCGCATCAGAAATACGCCGGTGCTGCGCCATCGCAACAAGCTGCTTCCGCTGATATTTTTGAGACAATTTCTCGGTCTTGCCAAGCCGGCGGATGCTGACAGCGACAGAAGCTTCATTGTCGTGACGCAAGTGGGTGCGGAATGTTTCGGCATCGTCGTGGATCGCGTTTTCCACACCGAGGAAATCGTGGTCAAACCGCTCGCCAGCAAGCTGAGACACATTCGCGCGTTTTCAGGCAATACGATCCTGGGCGACGGCGCAGTCATCATGATCCTCGATCCGAGCGGGGTCGCTTCGGCGTTCGGATCGATCCGGGCCTCCGGCATCACCGTGGATGCGCCCGCCGATAGCGAAACGAAGCCGCAAAATGACAACAGGACGGCGCTCCTGGTCTTTCGGGCAGGCTCAAACGCGCCGCGCGCAGTGCCGCTTTCGCTGGTAACGCGTCTCGAAGAATTGGATGTAAGCCAGATCAAGCCGGCGGGCGACCGCCATATTGTTCATTACCGCGGGCAGTTGATGCCGCTCATCCGCGCTGGCGAGTGCGTGCAGATCAAGGAAACGGGTAAGCAGCCGCTGCTCGTATTCTCTGATGGCGAGCGATCGATGGCACTCGTCGTCGATCAGATCGTCGATATCGTTGAGCAAGAATTCGATATCGAGGTCAGCGACGGACGCCCGGGTATTCTCGGATCGGCGATTGTCAAGGGAGAGGCAACCGATATCGTCGATATCGGTCATTATCTACCGTTAGCCTTCGCGGACTGGCTGGGCAGTTCGACCGCCAACCGGATCCGCAGACACCTGTTGCTTGTCGACGACTCTGCGTTCTTCCGCAACATGCTGGCCCCGGTTCTGCGTGCTGCCGGCTATCTCGTCACGACCGCAGCCAGTGCGCAGGAGGCACACACAATCGTTCTCAGCGGACAAGCGTTCGATCTCGTCGTCACCGACCTTCAAATGCCTGGCATGGACGGCATCGACCTGGCGCGCGCGCTACGCGCGGAGCCAACGACCGCGAATATCCCGATCATTGCGTTATCGGCGATGACCACGCCTGACATGATCGATCGTGTACGCCGCGCCGGCTTTCAGGATTTTGTCGCCAAGTTCGATCGCCAGGGGCTGATCGCGGCCATAAAGGAACTGACGGATACCGCAATCGGGCGAGCCGCGTGATATGATGTCGAACGCCCAGCCACCCATCACGATCGCGGAATACGTGACCGTCGTTATCGGATCGCAGCTCTTTGGGCTGCCTATCGGTCGCGTGCAGGACGTGTTTGTGCTCGATCAGGTTACTCGGGTCCCGCTGGCGCCCAGCGACATCGCCGGGCTTATAAATTTGCGGGGCCGAATCGTGACGGTGATTGATCTCAAACGCAGGTTGGGCATCGTGGACGATATCGGACGCGGATCGATGGCGGTCGGTATCGAAAGCGGAGGCGAGTCCTACGGGCTCGTCATCGATAATGTTGGCGAGGTATTGAAGCTCGGGCCCGAGACCGCGGAGCCCTTGCCCGTCAATCTCGACGACGGGTTGAAGCGCGTAGCATCGGGAATCCACCGTCTGGATAGCGGACTCCTCGTCGTGCTCGATGTCGATCGATTGCTTGAGTTTCAACCAACGGAATTGGCCGCGTGATGCGGCGGGACGCGCGGACCGATCCGCTAGGGAGGCGAGTGAGGCTGATATGAAGACCTGTCTTGTTGTCGACGATTCCAGTGTGATCCGAAAGGTCGCCAAGCGTATTCTTGAGGGTCTGGAGTTTCAGACCATCGAGGCCGAGGATGGCCTGCAGGCTCTGGATCAATGTCATCGCATGTTGCCAGATGCGATTTTGCTCGACTGGAACATGCCAAAGATGGACGGCTACGATTTCCTCAAAGCGCTGCGCCGGATGCCCGGCGGCGAACGTCCTAAAGTGGTGTTCTGCACGACCGAAAACGACGTTGCGCATATAGCCCGCGCGCTGCATGCGGGCGCCAACGAGTACATTATGAAGCCGTTCGACCGCGATATCGTGGAAGCCAAGCTTCAGGAAGTCGGGTTGATCTGAGTGACGCGTACCGTGTGAGTTCGGACATCGTGACGGCGCTTCGCGAAACATATGGCAGGCTGCCCTTCGCGGCGGCCGCGCCCTTGCGCCTGATGATCGTTGATGATTCTGCGGTCGCACGCGGTTTCTTGCGCCGCTGGCTCGAGGCCGAGCCTGCCATCAAGATCGTTGCGTCGCTGCGGACGGGTCGCGAAGCGCTGGACTACCTGGATCGCACCGATCCCGATGTGGTGGTCTTGGATGTCGAAATGCCGGATATGGACGGCATCACGGCGCTCCCGATGCTTCTGAAAAAGAAGCCCGGTCTTGCCGTGATCATGGCGTCGACTCTTACGCGCAGGAACGCCGAGATCACTCTGCGCGCTCTTTCGCTCGGTGCGCTCGATTGCATTCAAAAGCCGGACGCACAGGGCGTCATAACGACTGACAATTACCGGCACGTTCTCGTCGCCAAGATACAAGAACTCGGCGCGCGCTCGCGACTGACGCCCGGGCGTGGACGGCTGTCGAACTCGCATGTTGGACGCGTCGCCACGGGATCTGGCACCCAGATATTCGCACTTCGCCCGAAGCCGGCGGCCATGCCGCGCGTCCTCGTGATCGGAGCGTCGACCGGTGGTCCGCAGGCGTTGACTAGCGTATGCAGCCGGCTCGCGCCGGTGATCGACAGCGCCCCGGTGCTGATCACGCAGCATATGCCGCCGACCTTCACAACGATACTTGCCGAGCATCTCGGCCGCGTCACCGGTCGGCCGGCGGGGGAGGCCATGGACGGCGAGCCGATCCGCGCCGGCCGCATCTATCTTGCGCCGGGGCATCGGCACCTCAGGATCGCGCGGTCCAAAGGTCAGCCGGTCGCGGTGCTCGACGATTCGCCTCCCGTGCATTTCTGCAAGCCGGCTGTCGACATCATGTTTTCGTCGGCGGCGGACATATTCGGCGCGTCGGTTCTCGGCATCGTGCTGACCGGTATGGGCACCGACGGGACACGGGGCGGCGGTGACATTGTCGCGGCGGGCGGGGGCATCATCGCGCAGGACGAGGCATCGAGCATCGTCTGGGGCATGCCGGGATCCGCCGCGCGCGCCGGACTGTGCTGCCAGGTTCTGCCATTGTCCGATATTGCTTCCGCAGTCACGCGCGCCTTTGGGAGATACGCGTGACCGGCTCCGACTTCGAGTTCATCCGTAAGCTCCTGAAGGAGCGCTCCGGCCTGATGCTGTCGGCGGAGAAGCAGTATCTGGTGGAGAGCCGGTTGATGCCGGTGGCGCATCGCAGGCGCATCGCCAATCTGTCCGCGTTGGCCCGGCAACTGCGCGCGGGCACTGACGAGACGCTGATCGCCGACGTGGTCGAGGCGATGACAACCAATGAAACCTTTTTCTTCCGCGACCGGATTCCCTTCGAGCATGTCCGAACCGTGATCCTGCCGGCGCTGATAGCGTCGCGCCAGCGCTACAAGCGCATCCGGATATGGTCTGCCGCGGCTTCGACAGGGCAGGAGCCCTATTCGCTGGCGATGGCGATCAAAGAATTGGGCAATGCGCTCGACGGCTTCCGCATCGAGATCGTTGCCACCGACCTGTCGCGCGAGGTCCTGCACAAGGCAAAGGCCGGGCTTTACACACAGTTCGAGGCGCAGCGCGGCCTGCCGATCCACTTGCTGCTGAAATACTTCACGCAGCGCGGCGACATGTGGCAAATCGCGCCGGAAATTCGCGCGATGGTGCAATATCGTCCGTTCAACCTGCTCTCGGATTTCTCCCGCCTCGGTACGTTCGATCTCGTGATGTGTCGCAACGTACTGATCTATTTCGATCAGCAAACCAAATCGGACGTGCTTGACCGGCTTGGCCGCACGATCGCGCAGGACGGGTACCTGATCCTTGGAGCTGCGGAAACCACCGTCGGGCTGACGAGATCATTCGATTCGGTTCCGCATAAGCGCGGTCTCTATGCGCCGGTCCATCCCGCGGCCGGGAAGGTCGTGCGCTTTCCGGCGCGCAGTCTCGCATCGTGAAGGCGCGCTGAGAGGCTTCACGCCTTGCGCCGGCGCGGCGCTGCGAGCCGTGCCGCCAGCACGATCAGCGTGACCGAGACGATCAGCACCCAGGTCGGCGCGGCAAATCCAAGCGCAATGAGCAGCGTGGTTGAGATCACCGGCGACGCGTAGCCGAGCACGCCGAGGAACGCGACATTGCCGTGCTTCATGCCGATGTCCCACAGCATGAAGGCCGCCCCGATCGGCCCGAGCCCGAGGAACACCATCGCAATCCATTGCGCCGCGGTTGGTGCCACCCATCCTTCGAATGCGAAATTGCAGAGAAGCGCGAACAGGGCGGTGGCGAAACAGGCTGGCGCCACGCTTTCGCTCGCTACCGCCGCGATCATCCGCGACATGACCGAATAGGTGGCCCAGACAACGGCGCTGGCAAAGGCGAAGCTGAACCCGAGCAATGCGTCGGGATGGCCGCTCGATGCGCCGATCTTGTCGAACACCAGCAGCGCGGCGGCGGTGAAGCCCATAACTGCGCCAACCACATGACGCCAGCTCAGCGTCACGCCGGGAAGAAAGCCTGAGAGCAGCACGGTGAGCAGCGCCCAGAGCGAGGCGATCAGCCCCGCTTCCGCCGGCGGCGCGAATTTCAGCGCGGCGAAATACAGGACGTGAAACACGAACAGCCCGTAGATGCCGAGCAGGAATGACGGCAGCGTCGGGATCATCGCGCGGACAGCGCCGGTCGCAATCGCATAGGCCGCGATCGTCGCGCCGCCGACGGCAAAGGTGATGGCGGTGGACTGGAACGGCGGAATGCCGCCACCCTTGAGCGTGGTCAGCGTCGCGAGCGTGCCCCAGAGCAGCACCGCGCCGAAGCCGATCAGCGTCGCGGTGCGGCCGGGGAGTGGAGCGCGGTGCCTGGTGTCCGCGTGCGCGTGTTCGGTCTTGGCGGCCATGATATGTGAAGGTTTGTCCACCCGATCATTCCCGCGAAAGCCGGAATCCAGTGTTCTTGCTCTGGGTCCCCGCCTTCGCGTGGATGAGCGGAGTGGGTGTATAACGCGATTTCTCCTGTCGTGTGAAAACCGGGCAAGCACCATCACCCGTGTTGTTTGAAAGGCGCCGGGTACGCCTCGACCTGTCGGGCCCTCCGCAAAGGGGAGGGGGACGGCGCGCCGGGAGGCGCAGGCCAGTCCTTTTGTGCTGCGCCGTTTGCACGACACAGCCGCCTCTCGGCGCACCGTCCCGGCATTCTCATCTCGGTACCGGGCCGCGCTTTGCCTCCATGCGCCTGAAGTCGTGCATGGCGTCAGCCAGTTCCTGGCAGGGACTCGTAATGGTCCCGGCATAGCAGTTTGCGTTACGCAAACTGCGTAAACTTGTTTGCGTGTGCCCCGGCACCGCCCGAGTGCGGGGTTACGAGCCCCGCCAGCAGGCGCCGCATCCCACCCCGCCTTCATGAGGTCTCACGACAACGCCCTCGGTGGGTGGGATGAATAGGAAAATAATCATTTTTTATGATGCTCAAGCACCGCAGCAAACGCGTTTCCCACATCCGTATCGTTTTGCTAGATCGACAGCATGCCCCTGAAAGTCGCCGCCCTTTATCAGTTTGTGTCGCTGCCGGATTTCCGCGAACTCCGCGATCCGCTGCGCGCGCTGTGCGACAGCCTCGCCATCAAGGGCACGATCCTGCTGGCGCAGGAGGGTATCAACGGCACCGTGGCCGGCGCCGATGACGCGATCGATGCGCTGATCGCTGAGTTGCGTGACGGAGCGCTGTTCGGCGGGCGGCTCGACAATCTCGAACTAAAATATTCCACCGCACCCGAGATGCCGTTCAAGCGGATGAAGGTGCGGCTGAAGAAGGAAATCGTCACGCTGGGCGACGCGACCGATCCGACCAAAGAGGTCGGCACCTATGTCGATCCCGCCGACTGGAACGCGCTGATCGCGGACGAGGAGACATTCGTCATCGACACCCGCAATGATTTCGAGGTGGAGATGGGCACCTTCGCTGGCGCGGTGAATCCGAAGCTCTCGCGCTTCAGCGAGTTTCGCGATTACACCGCGCGGGAACTCGATCCCGGCAGGCATCGCAGGATCGCGATGTTCTGCACCGGCGGTATCCGCTGCGAGAAGGCGAGCGCCTATCTGCTCGCGCAGGGCTTTGCCGAGGTTTATCACCTCAAGGGCGGCATCCTGAATTATCTCGAGAAGGTTCCGCAGACTGATAGCCGCTGGCAGGGCGAGTGTTTCGTGTTCGACGAACGCGTGGCGCTGGGCCACGGGCTATCGGTCAAGGATGCCGGCGGCGGCGAAGGCTGAAATCGCGGGGGCGACATTCCGTCGCTCTGCTTTAAGTCATTGAAATTTCAGCGACAGGAGCAGGAATCTCCGAACGGTTTCAGACGCCATCCCCTCTTGACGGCGCGTCGCTCTGCGCTAAATCGCTGTCCCGACAGGTGCCCCAACGGGCCTGTTGCGGGCGCTGGCGACGTCCGGCGCAACGCTCATGGCATTTGCTCTCCGGAGGATGTCGCTGTGAGACACTTCAACATCGATGACCTGCTTCATCCCGCGCGCGCCTTCGCGCATCCCGCCGATGTCGTGCGCGATCCCGACCTCACCCTGAACGAAAAGCGCGCGATCCTCGCCTCCTGGGCGTCGGACGCCTGTGCGCTGGAGGCCGCTCCGGAATTGCGTGAGATTCCTGGCGGGACCCGCGTGCGTTTCGACGCGATCATGGAATGTCTGCGCGAGCTCGACCGGCAGGCAAATGAAGCAATGCCGGGCGGTCCGAAAAATCTGCGCAAGCGGCGGTTGCGCGGCCTGCTGCGCGGCGGCAATTCCGATCCCGATCAGGGCCGTTCGCTGCAATAGAGGCCGGCCCATGATCGCGACCAAGCTCGACCGTTACGTCATCGGCCGGGAGCAGAATGTCGTGCGCGTGAATTTTTCGCGCGATCCCGAGCCGCCGACACCCAAGCCGCCGTTTCCCGGTGCTGCCGCGCTGCGTGATGCAGCGTGGCCGCCGCCCGATGGCTTTGCCATTCCCGGCGCGGTAGCCGCGCGATGAAAACGATATTGCTGCTGGTGCTGATCGGCGGGATCGTGCTCGCGGCGCATGCCGGGCCTGGCCTTGCGCGCCATGCGCATTTGCGTGCGAGCGCTGCGCCAGCCAGATGGTGATCGGCGCTTATCGCGCGTTGCGCTGGATCGCGCTCATCAGCGTTTCGGCGCGGTCACCTTGAACAAGGCGCTGGACGCCGGTCCGATAACTGACAATCGCAGTCCGTCACCGCGCGCCGGTTACAGTGCCTTCGCGGTCTTGCTGGCGGTCTTGCCCATCTGGCGGCGCGCATAGGCGGCCGGCGGCTCGGGCAAGCGGAAGACGACGACCATGCGGTTGACCTCACCGCGTTTAAACGCCGCGAGAAACTTCGGATAATCCTTCACCGAGACGCATCCGTTGGACTGGCCGTTCGGTCCGAGCATGTAGGGATGCACCAGAATACCCGCGCGGCCGAACATCGCCGGCATGTCTTCCGGGTTCATGCGGATCGCTTCGACGCCGTGGAACAGCGCCTCGCGCATGGTGAGTCGATAGGTATTCGGCGGCGTCACTCCGCGCATGCGAAGCTTCACATGCTTAGGATCATCCATGTATTGGCCGAGGCCGGAATGCGCCTCGAGCTTCTCGCCATTCGGCATGTACACTGCCTTGGCATTGATATCGTAGATCGCGGTCTTGGCGAGCGCTTGATCCTCTTCGGGAATGGCGATGCCGTTCGACGGCGGCAATGACGCGGTGCGCCGGCCGCGGGGCAGGATCATCGGCGGCTTGTCTTTTTCGCGAACGATGCGCTCAACGGTGGCGCTCGGGATGAAGGGGCGGCTGTCGAAGCGGTCTGTCACCGCGGCGAAGCGGTGTTCGAACTGATAATTGTGCCGGCTCTCGGCGCTGAAGAAGAGCGGGGAATCTGCCGAATTGCCGAGCAGGCCGGATGCGGGGAGGGCAATGCTCTTCGGAGCCGTCGAGCCGGTGACCTCGGGTTTGTCCTCTTCCTCGGGCCAGTTGCGGGTGATGTAGGGCACGGTGGAGGCGACGGCCGTTGCCGGGATCGACAGCCAGGCGAACTTGCTCTGGGCGGGCAGACCGATGGTGCTGCGGCGGTCCTCGCGGGCATCATGCGCCACGGAGAATAGCCATCCGGCGGCGCTGAGCAGAACGGTGACGACCACAAGCGCCATCGCGATCGCAGCGGTGCTGCGGGCAATGGAACCGGCGAGATGGCCGAGCAACAGAGAAATCTGCCGCGCGCGCGTTCCAACGCGCAGGCCGGATGTCGCACGCGTCATGGAACGCAAGTCCCCCACACAACCCAACGAGAATATCCCCCATTCACCTTGGACTCGCGTGGTTAAACACGAGTAAAGGCGCGAGGATGGAGTGTAAGCGACAAAACCGTGGCGGCTTCGTGCAACTCGCCCTTAAGGTTAACGGGAAGCGGACCCCCCAAACCGGGGGTTGAGGAACGCACCTGGATACTTGCCCTGTGTAACCGCTGCGCGAAAATAGCTGCGGGGTAGGGGGACTGAATGCGTACCGCAACATTATGCAGTCGCCTGGTGGCGGCTAGCTTTTTGCTGTCATTCGGGGGCTGCGTTTCGAGTGGCGACGGACCGACCACCGCGACAAGCATTGGCGCCGCCACCCCGCCGCCACCGCCCGTCACACGCGAAGCGTCCAATGGACGCCGGGTGAGCGTCGCAACCTACAATGTCGGCTTTTCCCGCGAGACCATTCGCGGCGCGCAATCGCGCGGCCTGATGGCGCGCGGCACCGCGTCGGCGCAGATGAAGACCAAGCTCGAGGGCGTGCCGCCGGACGTGTTCCAGCGGATCGCCGATGCAGGTCATCAGGATCTCGTCAATCGTTTGCGCGCAGCGGGCTTCGAAGTGGTGCCCGCCAGCCAGAGCCCGACCTATGCGCGACTCTCGGGCGGACAGAACCCACGCTTCGCGCATGATGCTGCGAACAGCCGCGGCGTAATCTCGTTCAACACCCAGCAGATGCAGGTGAACTCCGCATCGGACCTCAAGCCGATCTCCGCGCTGGGAGATCCCGGCGCCGTCGGTTTCGGCGGGCTCGACTACAATTCGGCCGGCCGCATTGTCGCGGAACTCGATGCGGAGCGCGTGCTCTCGGTGCGACATGTGGTTGATTATGTCCAGCAGAGTTCGAGCAACGACATGCCGCTCGGGTCGCTGACTGGCCGCGCGAGCGTCAGTGCGGAGCAGGGGATGTCGCTGCGCGCCGGTGTGATGGCGAATTACTACGAAAAGCCGAAGGTCGGCATCGGTGGCAATAATGGCATCCAGTTCAAGGGGATGAGTTCGCAGGAAAACTTTGCGAGCAGTCAGGATGCGACGACGGCGGGGCAGTCGGCTTCCAACGGACTGAGTGCGGCCGGGGCGATCCTGACGGGCGGACTGACGGGTCTGGCCGGCTCGAGCGGCCGTGCGATCGTCGCCAATCCGCAGGCCTATGAGCGGATCGCGATCTCGATGATCTCGACCGCGAATGCTCAGCTTGTCGCAGAGTTGAAGGCGACGCGCTGAGCAAGTCTTGCGGGCAGCGGGCGCTGAAACCGGCGCGCGCTATGGCTCGATCTTGTCTCCCGCCGGCGTCCCTGCGAGCTGAAGGCTGACGAGGCGCGCCAACAGGGTCGCGGGATATAACTGGCCGATGACTGTCTCGAGATTGCTGAGGCTGCGCGCTAACGGATGAACGGGCACGATGTCGCCATATCCAATCGAGGTCAGCGTTACGAAACTGAAATAGATGACATTGCTGACCAGCGCGGGGCTGTCCGTCACGGTGAGGTTGGCGAAGGCGTTCGGCGACAGGACGCCTGTGATGGCAAACAGGCCGGAAAAGATCACCGCGATAATCAGGTACAGCGCCACCGCGCCGATGACGCGATGGACACTGACGCGGCCTGGCGCGAACACGTCGCGTGCAACGACCACGCCAAGGGTCGACGCGACGATGATCCAGCCGCTCGCGAGCAGCGAGACATCGATTATCGAGGGATCGAATGCACGCTTCAGGACGGTTGCGCCGTTCAGGAAGAACGCAAACAGCATAAGTCCGAGTGCGACGAGGCTCCCCGACATCGCGACCGTGCTGATGATCAGGACCAGCGCTGCTGCAAAACCCAGCGCCTCGAACGCGATGATGCCCGCGGCCTGTAGCGGTGCGAACACGAAAAGCAGGAATGCGAGGATGACGGTCGTGGCCGTCAGCAACTGCTCGCCGTAGCGAGCTCGCGATCGGGCGAGCACCGTTCTGAGCTGTGTGAGCATGTTCGACCTGTATGCAGGTTGTGCTTGGGGCATACCAGTGCTGCGCCGCCGGTTTTCCTGGCGGCCCCGCAAGTCTAGATCATTCCGCGATGGCGCGTCGCGGCGCTTACAGACCGCGGCGTCGCGTTCAGTCGCGCGGTGCGCGCATGGCCGCTTCGAGCTTTTTGATATCGTCCGGAGACAATTGCGGACGATCGATCTTGATTCTCAGTGTGTTGAGCTTGGCCGTGAGTGGGAACGGCGGCTTGTAATCGGCATCGTTAACACCGGTCAGGGTGTCGGAGCCGATATCGAAGCTCTCATCCCATTGCAGGATCATCGGCAGAGTCTTTTCCATCTTTTTCGTGGCGACGACATTGCCATCGACCTTCAATGTGCCGGTTCCGGGACGACCGACCCCCGCGAAGCTGTTGAAGGCGAGCGTGCCGGCGCCCATGCCCTCGTACTTGAAATCAAATTCAAGCACGTGGCGGCCGGGAGCGAGCGCGTCAGGACCTTCCCACTTGATGCGCTCCAGATCGACCAGGTTCCACAGGAAGACCGGCTTGCCCTTCAGCAGATAGAAGCCGTAGCCTGCGAATCGTCCGCCGGACGTCAGCATCATGCCTTCCGCTCCGCCTTCGGGCACAGTAATGTCGGCGGTGATTGTGTAGGAGCTGTTGAGCAAAAACGGCGAGTCGCCTTGCGGCAATCCCACCATCGGCCGCGTATAGGTGAACTCACTGCGGCCCGCCGTGATGTTCGGACGTGGTGCGACGATGCGGGCGGCGACCGAGGCGTCCAACGGCAATACCTGATACTTCTTTGCTTCGGCCAGAAAGCCCTTTCGCATCTCGGCGACCTTTGCCGGATACTTCGCGGCGATGTCGTTAGACTGCGTGAAGTCCTTGGTCAGGTCGTAAAGCTGGAAGACCTGGTTGTTCAGCGGATCGGGATTCGCCGGTCCGAACGCGTCCCATGGGGCGCGGTTGACTTTCGTGCTCAGCAACCAGCCGTCTTTGTAGAGCGCCCACTGACCCATCATCTCGAAATACTGGGTGGTGTGGCGTGACGGTGCCTTCGCGTTCTTTGAATCGAACGTATAGAGGAAGCTGGTGCCCTCGATCGGCTTCTGCTTGATGCCGTCGACCGTCTCCGGCGCGCGGATGCCCGCCGCTTCGAGGATGGTCGGCACAACGTCGATCACGTGCACGAACTGCTCGCGCAGCGCGCCCTTATCCTTGATGCGTGCCGGCCAGGATACCACCATGTTCTGGTTGATGCCTCCGAGCCGCGACGCATTCTGCTTGAACCAGTCGAAGGGAGTGTCGAAGGCCCAAGACCAGCCAGCGGACATGTGGTTGTAGGTCTCCTCGGTGCCCCAGACGTCATACCATTTCATCTGCACGTCGACCGGGACGCTGACACCGTTGAAGAATGCGACTTCGTTTGGTGTGCCGAGCGGGCCGCCTTCGGCGCTCGTGCCGTTGTCGCCGTTGATGTAGATGATCAGCGTATTGTCCAGCTCGCCGAGATCGTCGAAGGCCTGGATCACGCGGCCGATCTCGTGATCGCTATAGGCCGCATAGGCCGCGAACACTTCGACCTGCTTGATGAACAGCTTCTTCTCGGTGTCCGTGAGCTGATCCCACGGCTTCAGCACGTCCTTCGGCCATGGCGTCAGTTGCGAATCCTGCGGGATCACCCCAAGCCGCTTCTGGTTTGCGAAGATCCGCTCACGCAGCTTTTCGTAGCCGTCATCGAACAGCTTCATCGCGCTGATCTTGTCGACCCACTCCTTTGTCGGGTGGTGTGGCGCATGCGTTGCGCCTGGCGCATACTTGATGAAAATCGGCTTGTTCGGCTGAGTCTGATGAATCCGGCTGATGTAGTCGATTGCGTCGTCAGCCATGCCGGTGATCAGATTCCAGCCCGGCTTGCCTTCAAACGGGTAGATCTGCGTGGTGTTGCGATAAAGGTTCGGCTGCCACTGGTTTGAATCGCCGCCGACGAAGCCATAGAAGTATTCGAAACCCATTCCAGTCGGCCATTGATCGAACGGTCCCACCTGGCTCGCCTGAAACGCCGGAGTGTTGTGATCCTTGCCGAACCAGGCCGTGGCGTAGCCGTTCTCGAGCAGCACACGGCCGACGGTTGCCTTGTCCCGATCGATGACGCTGTTATAGCCAGGGAAGCCGGTCGATTGTTCGGAGATAACGCCGAAGCCGGCTGAATGATGATTGCGGCCGGTGATCAGCGCCGCCCGCGTCGGCGAACAAAGGGCGGTCGAGAACATGCGATTGTAGCGCAACCCGTTCTGCGCGATCCGATCCATCGCGGGGGTGGGGATCACGCCGCCGAAGGTACTTGGAACGCCGAAGCCGGAATCGTCGGTAATGATCAGCAGAACGTTCGGCGCGCCTTTGGGAGGCACCGTCCGTGGTGACCACCACGCCTTGGATTGCAGGGCGCCATCCTTGATCACGCCGCCGAACTTGGGGTCCGGCGGCGGCAATTGCTTTCCACTGATGGGTGCTGTCGCATCTGGCGAGCCCGGGATGCCCGTCGTGCCCTGTGACATTGCCGGAAGTGCCGTTGTCAGGATCAATGCCAATGCTGGCAGTATTGCACCCAGTGGTTTCATGACTGTCCTCGTTGGGTCTAAGTCAGTAGCAGGGTGGATACGGATAATAGCCGCACGCCGGACGCGGCGGGTAATAGGGATAGGCGGGCGCATAAGCATAGGGATGATAATAGGCGGCACCTGCTGCTGCAGCGCCGGCTGCAACTGCACCCGCAGCGGCAGCGCCCGCCGCCGCGCCATACCATGCGCCGCGATAGGCGGTGCGACGCGCGACACCTGCGAACGAAAGCGGGGTGCGTGGCAGGCCGATGATATCAATGAAGATCGATGCCGCCCCATCGGCGCCAGTAAGGTCACCTTCGAGGACATCGACATCAAAGGTGAGCTTGTCGCCTTCGAGCTTGGGTGCCTTCAAAACGACGACGGCGTCGCGAATGGTGTTGCCGTCCTTGCTGAAGGCGGACACTGTCGCGTTCGGCGGATTTTTGGCGAAGCTGTCGTCGCCGGTGCCGGGACTCCACTCCTCGAGCAAGTGGGTTGTCAGCGCATGGCCCGCGGAACGCACTGGACGATCTGCAAACACGATGGAGTTGGAAGCGACGCCTGTGAGCACAAGCTTGCCGCCCTGCAAGGTCGCGCCGCGTGAGTTCAGCACGATCAGCGACGGCACGATATCCGGACGCGCCTGACCGATAGATTTCTGAAGCGGAACATGAGCCGCCGGTGTTGAGCTCTGAGAGTAAGCCGCTCCCGAAGTCATCAACACAAGCGAGGTCAGTGCTGCGCTAAGAACGCATGATCTCATGAGAGCTCTCCTAAGCCGATTGCGGATTGTGTTTGTTGATATCCATCAACGCATGTCGGTCGCGATGGTGCGAAGAGCGCAAAAGCTATCAAGCGGCAAGGCCTGCTTCTTGCCATTTGAAGCCAGAGACAGAATGCAGTTTGCCCTCCGCACGGGTTTTGGTGCAATTGAAGCCAGACGTGTCGAAGATGCCAGCCGCGTGTTGTAGCTGTGTGTCCGGCGATTCAGAGAGGTCAAACGATGATGGTCAGCATTCGGGCATGGTACGCGGCGATCGCGCTTCTGGCGGCTGGTCTTGCGAATACTGCAAGCGCGCAAATGCCGCCGCCCCCACCGCCTCCTCCGGGCGTAACAGGCGTCAACGTCGGATTGCTGTCATGCAATCTCTCTCCGACGATCGGCCTTGTAGTTGGATCGTTGCAGACGATGGAATGCCGGTTTGCCCCCGCCGGACCATTCCCGCCGGAGGTCTATACCGGGACATTCGGCACACTTGGTGTCGATATCGGTGTGACGCTGGCGCAGGGTCTGGCGTGGCAGGTCTATGCGCCCACAGCCGGTCCGCTGAACGGGGCGCTGGCGGGCACCTATGTCGGGCCAAGTGGCGAGATCGGCGTCGGAGTTGGTGTCGGCGCCAACATTCTGTTCGGCGGCTCGGGCCGTTCCTACGCCCTGCAGCCGGTGTCGCTGTCTGGTGAAGTCGCGCTCAACGTTTCCGTCGGCGTTTCGACCATCGTCCTGCGATGGGTGCCGTAACGGTTTCACGAATTGGCGTCCGGGCGCAGGGAGCGCCCGGACGTCACCGGCGACGATCGTTCGATCCGATTCGGGATCAGAAGCGCGCGCTGATCCCCACGACCGGTCCGTGCTGCAGCATGTCGAACTGATACAGCGTGCTGCCGGATCCCTTCGAGTAATCGGCGTATAACGCGCGATAGCCGAGCATCCCTGACCAGACGGCGCCATAACCCTTTGCAAACGCGAAGCGATAGGCGCCGACCGCCTGCCACGAAAGCTCGCTGCCGACCCCGAATCCTCCGATATCGCCGCTCAGAAGCAACTCATGCCCCGGCGTGAACTGATGACGCAGCCGCAAGCCGACAAGCGGATCGACCCAGGTGACATCGGGCGACTTCGCAACGGCGCGGCTTCCGTCCCAGGTGTAGGATTCGCGCGGCAGCGAGGCGACGAGCGCTGCGCTCACATTCAGGCTGGCCTCCGCTTGCTGCCACCAGAGCCGACCGCCGGCATAAACGTCGATCGCCGTGGTGGACGCGGCAGGTGACCCCCAGCGCGCCAGTTCATAGGCGCCGGCGAGCTCCGTGATGACCATCTTGATGGTCGTCTCAAAATTTGCGCTTGCGTCGAGCGTCAGCCGCGTGTCGAGCGATTCCGATCGCAGGCCGGACTTCGACGCGCCCACAAGAAGATAGGTAAAATCGCCCAGGATGGCGAAACGGTCTTTGCGCGCCTCGAAGGCGGTCATCAGGCCGAACAATTGCTTCGGAATCTCACGGTGAATGAGGTCGCCGAAAAATGTCGCGTCGACATCGGTCTTGTAGCCCTTGATCGTCGACGAGCCGCTCAAAGAGGGCATCCAGGCATACGGAGTAATGTCGATCGTCCAAGGACTTGCGGCAGGCGGGGGCGCCGGAGGCGGGGCCTTGACCGGCATATCGGCCGCGCGAAGCGGCGCAGAATATCCAACGACGCACCCCAGCAGCACCGTGCTGGCGGCCATACGACATCCGACGCGCAGCCGTAAGCAAAGATTCTGACTCATAAACGCCCCCAATATGCGAGATCGCCCGGCCGCTCTCCGGGACCTGGCCGCTCTCGCAGGTCGTATTGCTATCATGGCTGAGGGGGCATCTGTCTTGCCATTTCCGGTCATCACATTTTGCGGCGTATGGGCAAACATCCCTCGCATGTGTCACACGGGAGTGATTTAGTCCGCGCGAAATTTGCGCATTCCGGCATTTCTCATGTCAGCATTCTCCCATCTGTTTTCCCATCGCTCCCTGACGCTTATTCATGTGCCGCGGTTTTTGGCCGAGCAGGGACTTCGTGCAGCACCGATCCTGCGTGACGCCGGGATTGTGCCGTCACAATTGGGCGATCCGGATATCTGGTTCGACCGCGATCTGTGTTTCAGGCTGGAGGATCACGTTGCGCGGGCGACCGGATCAATGTTCTACGGTCCGCAGATCGCGAGCCATTATGAACTTCCGCAGTTTGGCTGGTGGGGACGCACGATCGCGCAATCACCAAGTTTGTGGACCGCGCTCAATTTCGCATCCAACACCGTCGATACGTTGCAGAAGGGCACGCAATTCAGGTTGGAAAAGCGGCCAAAGAGTCTGCACCTCAACTTCAACTATCTTGGGCGAGGTTCGCTCGATCCGGTGCAACATATTTTCGGCACGCTCGTTGTGCTGCGCAAAATCGGTCTGATGACCGGTGAGCCCGGCGCTATCTCTGTCAAGGTCGCGCGGCCTTATTCTCTCATGTTCGCGGGGCTGCACGATTTCCTCGGCGCGTCCATCAGCTATGACTGCGACTATGACGGGATCGTATTTGACGGCGACATTCTCGGCGCGCGACTTGATCGAAATCCGCCGGAGCCGTCTCCGTTTCTGGAAACAACACATGATGCAATCGCTTTGATCGCGCAAATGCTGCCTTACGCGCATCCGACACGGGAGCGCGTGGCGAAGCGTCTGAACATCAGCGCGCGAACGCTACAGCGGCGGTTGAACGACTGGGGCGTTACGTTCGAAGAACTGGTCGATGAATATCGCCGCGACCGGGCCTTCAGACTTCTGATGCGCGCCGATCACAGCATTCTGGAGATCGCGTACACGCTCGGTTATTCGGATCCAGCCCACTTCACGCGTGCGTTCAAACGCTGGACCGGAGTGAGTCCGCGATCGTATCGCAACGCGCTCGCCTCCGGACTGCTGGAATATCCTGTGCCGCGAAACGTCACGCAGCATTGAGATACGCAGCCACTGGCATAGGCAGCGCCACCGGAGAGACCAGCGAACGGGAGCTGTGCCGCTCATCTGCTCCGGCATGAAAAAACCCCGCCGTTTCCGGCGGGGTTTGAGTAGTGACCGTGCAGAGAAAAGTTCAACGCGAGTAGTACTGCCCCAGGGAACGTCTATTCGGCCCGTCAGGCCGGAATGCCATCAAGCAGGGATTCTTGCCTCGTCGTCGGACGGCTCGCGCAGCACATAGCCGCGGCCCCATACCGTCTCGATGTAGTTCTTGCCGCTCGACGCATTTGCGAGCTTCTTGCGCAGCTTGCAGATGAACACGTCGATAATCTTGAGTTCGGGCTCGTCCATGCCGCCATAGAGATGATTGAGGAACATCTCCTTGGTCAGCGTGGTGCCCTTGCGGAGCGAAAGCAGCTCCAGCATCTGATATTCCTTGCCGGTCAGATGCACGCGCTGGCCGTGAACCTCGACTGTCTTCTGATCGAGATTGACCACCAGATCGCCGGTATTGATGACCGACTGGGCATGACCCTTGGAACGCCGCACGATCGCGTGGATGCGCGCAACGAGTTCGTCCTTGTGGAACGGCTTGGTCATGTAGTCGTCGGCGCCGAAGCCGAGACCGCGAACCTTGTCCTCGATGCCGGCCAGGCCGGACAGGATCAGGATCGGCGTCTTCACCTTCGCGACGCGAAGCGAACGCAGGACCTCAAAGCCCGACATGTCGGGCAGGTTCAGGTCCAGAAGAATGATGTCGTAGTCGTAGAGCTTGCCGAGATCGACGCCTTCCTCACCGAGATCGGTGGTGTAGACATTGAAACTCTCGGACTTAAGCATCAACTCGATCGACTGCGCAGTTGCGCTATCGTCCTCGATCAGCAAAACGCGCATGCCAATCCCCTCTCTCGCCGCTGCGGGGCCCCAACCAGGTCGGCACGCCAGAGCGGCGGCCTTTCAAACGCCTTGCAACATTACGATTCGGGAACGCTAGACTCACATGGTTAACAAAAGCTGATTCCGGTTCGCAAGACTGATCTGAGCGTAAGAGGCCAAATCGGCTTAAATTCTTTCCGGGATACAGCTTTTTCTCCGTGCGAGAGTTAAAGTTCCAGATCAGGAATCGGGTTTAACGACTCCCGGGGCCAGCCTTGGATTTGATGTCGCCGGCGGGCGCCTTCGCACCGTTGCAGAAACGGTGTCGCAATGATTAACGACCCGGGTAAACACGAAGTTAAAGTCGGCCTCGCAGCGGTAACTTTAAGCGCAGGTGAATGTCCGGAGCGAATGGCGCACTGTCGGCAGAACGCGTTCCGGCACGGCACTCGCTAGGGAGAAAAGCGCCCTTGCCCCTGCCTGCAGACCTCGCTGAGCGGTTCGCAGGCATTCTTGGAACTCTGGAAACAGAAAAATAACGATAGGAGGTCACACTCCCCCTCGATCGCGTCTGTGCGGAGTCGCGCGGCGCACCGTATTTGGGGCTTCGGGGAGTATGTGTCGATGAAGTCGCGTGAGACACTGATAAGGCTACGCAAATTCCAGGTGGACGAAAAGCGCCGGCGAACACTGCAGATCGAAACCATGATTGCAGAGTTCGAACGCATGAGCGGCGACCTTGAGCGCGAGGTCAGGGCCGAGCAGGATCGTGCCGGTATCCAGGACCCTTCGCACTTCGCCTATCCGACCTATGCGAAGGCGGCGAACCAGCGCAAAGAGAATCTCAAGCGGTCAATCGACGAATTGCGGGTGCAACTCGATGACGCCAAGGCTGCTTTGGGCGAGGCCTTCGAGGAGCTCAAGAAGGTCGAACTTCTGGACGAGCGCGACCAGGCTCGCGAACGTGCAGAGATCGGCGCCCGGGAGCACATGGAGATCGACACCATGGGCATGATGCGGCTCAGGAGCGCTGCGCGCGCCTGACTTGCCTCTAGTTATCGAACGTAAGATCGAGATGGCCGCGCATTGCGCGGCCATCTCGCTTTGTTGCGAGCCAGGCCGCGAATCCATCGCGGATGCGCGACGTCAGTTCAGCGGCTTCGCCGGGAAGCGCTCGCGGCCTTCGCGCGGATAATAGCACTGCATCGGCATCTGGCCGGTCGTAGGGTCGCAGGTCTTTCGCCGCAATTGAGGGGCGAAGCCGAGCTGGCTGCCGCTATCGCGTTCCCAATAGACGTTCGGCTGCTCGTCGCGTTTTTCAGCGCGGACCGGGGGCCTTTCCGCGGCCCGCACCGGGCGACGCGGCGCGGCTCTTTCGCGCGTCGCCTGCCTGGCTCGCGTGTTGGCAGTCTCTGGCCGCCGCGGCGGCAATGGCGGCCGGGATTGTGGCGTCGCGACGTCTGCGGACCGTGGGAGGATGTCGGGCCCAGCATTCACTGAATTGCTGGCCGGCAATTCCGGGGCCGTCGCAACCGTAGACGGGGCGGGCGCCGGAGCGGCAGGCGGATTAACAATCGGGTTTGCCGGCATGGACGTGACGGTCACGGCCGTTTGCTGATCGGAGGTCTGTGCCGGATCGCCGCCCGGCGAAAGCGATGTCGCCATTTCGGCCGGGGCCTGAGCGGCCGTCTCGGCCGGCGGTTCGCTGGTCGCAGGCGCCGCCATCTGCGGCGCGGCGTCGCTGTACCACCGATAGGCACTGTCGGCCGCGAACAAGGCGCCGGTCACAAGCGCGGCTATTGCGGCGTATAAGGCGACGCGTGGAAATTCCCAACCTCTGGGCGATCTGGTCATGGCGATGCTCGAGCCCTGGCGCTGGTGAGAGCGCTCCTCGTCGCGTCCCGGACAGACGCTCACCTTTAGATAGTAATTCAAATGACAGGAGCGAGGCCGTTGTCGAGCGTTACTTGGTTTTTTGCTAAACGCGTCCGCGTCGGCGCACCGGAATTTTAACCCTAACTTCCCCGTGCGCTAACGGATGGCACGTCTGGCCCCACGGAATAGCGCGGCGTCCGGTGGGTTCCCGTTCCAGGCGCCATTCTCTTCAGATCATCCCCGACAATTGGAGTAACCGATGCCTTTTCGAACAGGCGGTCTTGCTGCCGCTGCTCTCGTCCTTACCGTGGCGACCGCCGCTTCCGCGGAGGTGAAGGTGCTGACGGCCGGCGCGATGAAGCAGGTCGTGCTGGCGCTGAAGCCGGAATTCGAGAAGCAGGGCCACACGCTTGTGGTCGATAACGACACCGCTGGCGCTTTGCGCAAGCGAATCGAAGGCGGCGAGAGCTTCGATCTCGCCGTGATCACGCCCGGGGTGATCGATGCGCTCGGGACCGGTGGCAAGGTGGCGCCGGGGACCAAGATCAATCTTGCGCGGGTTGCGATCGGGGTGATGGTGCCAAAAGGGACGAAGCTCCCCGATATCTCGACGGTCGATGCCTTCAAGCGCGCGCTGAAGGACGCAAAGACCGTTGCCTATATCGACCCGGCGTCCGGCGGTTCCAGCGGCATCTACCTCGACAAGCTGTTCGAGAAATGGGGCATGGCCGACGAGATCCGAGCCAAGGCGAAGCTCAAGCGGGGAGGCTATGTCGCCGACCTGCTGGTGTCGGGCGACGCAGAGCTCGGCATCCACCAGATCAGCGAGATCGTGCCCGTCAAGGAGGTGGTCCTGGTCGGGCCGTTGCCGGCTGAAATCCAGAATTACACGACTTACGCCGGCGTCCTGTCCGCGACGGCGCGGGATGCCGCTGCCGCCAAGGCTTTCCTCGATCTCTTGGCCGGCCCGTCCGGCGCAGCAGTGCTCAAGGACAAAGGGATGGAGCGGCCGGGGTCGTGAATTGCCCGGCTGCCCCGCGAATGTGATTGATGAGCTGCCGTCTCATGGACGGCAGCATTTCAGTTCACCGAATCAACAGCGAGCACCGTCAGCGAACGGCGGCCGCCGCTCAGCGTGTCCCATTCAATCGACTGGTTCACCGACAAACCGATCAGCGCAGCGCCAATCGGCGTCAGCACAGAAATCCGGCCCTGTGAAAGGTCGGCTTCGTCGGGAAACACAAGCGTGACCGTGCGCACCTGCGACGTTACATCGTCCCGGAATGTCACGCGCGATCCCATCGCAACGAGCCCGGGAAGTCGCTGGAAGTCTTCGATGATTTCAGCGCGGTCGATTTCTCGCGCGAGGAAGTCGCCGGCCTGGGCGAACTCTCCCGTCGCGTGATCGGCAATCCGGGTGAGCTTCTCGACATCCGCGCGCACCATGGCGATCGGGGGAAGTTCGGGGTGAAAATAACTCATGTGAATGCCTCCTTCGCGGCGGTGAAACGGCATCGCGGTCGCAAACGCATTGCGGAGCGGAGCCGGGAAATGTTGGAGAAGTTGAGACAGCCCTGTCGGCTGGATTCTGACCGAGGTCAGCCCGGACGGCTGACAAGCGCAGCCATCCGGTCAGCGGCCTGCGTGCAGGCGGCCGGCGCGTAGCAATGGACGGGTGAGGCGCGCGATCATGGTTCAACTAAAGTAGATATTTGAATCGCGAAGTCAAACACGCGGCTGCAAACACTCGGTCGCCGCGGAAGGGTCCGCATAAAAAAGTTGCGCCGCCTTGGGGGGAGGCGGCGCAACACATAACGTTGATCCCTGGGGGGAGGGTGATTCAACGTCAGAAAGCTATCGGATCGTTCCCAGACCGCCTGCGGTCGAGGTTGTCGTTCCGGCGCGGATCACAGGGCCCGTGGCTTCAAAGCGCTGGGCGAATGTATCTGTGCCGGTGGAGAAATTCGGCTTCGCGAGGATGCCAACGCCGACCACCATTATGGCGGCGATAAGCGACACGACCACCACCTTAATGTGGGTCGCGCTATCAGCGCTGCTGAGCGAGGAATTGTTCATAACACGTCCCTGCTTTTATCCTGCGGTCCCGATTTGTCGGGTCTCGTCGTCATCCGGTTCATCTCATTCCGAACGACGCAGGGGAAACTTAGGAAGCCCGTAACCGTTCCGCAGGGGGCGATCACATCTCGTTGACCCGATGTGAAAATACGTGACTGTGGCAACACGGTCTTGGTTATTTTGGTGCAAAGGTTAACGCGCAAACAGCCCGCAAAATTTGTTTTACGCTTCGTTTGGCCTTTGGCCGTAGCGAGTTCCGGCCATCCAGATACGGTTTTGCACCGCACATCGATAGGATCGACGGGGCTCTGGCGTTCCGCGCCAAGCTTCTTTGACGCGGATCTCGAAGCGTTCACCACCAGCTACGGTCCTTGCGATACGGGACATCACGCGCGCGGACGCAGTTCGAGTTGCGGCAGCGGAGATGCCGTGTCGTCCTGAGCTCAATAAAGTCACCGGCGCGAATTGGAGCAGAGATATGCTTGGTATGGACGAGACGGCTTTCGATATTGCTGCGGCGCAACGGCTGCTCGCGGAGGTGTTCGCGCCCTGGGTTCAGGATCTTCAGCTCATCATCGAGGCTGTTCACGCGCCGGACGACCAGGGCGGACCCGGCGCAATGCTCCGGATGCCTTTTTCCGAGCGACTCTGCCGCGAGGGTGGGGTGATCTGCGGTCAGGCGATCATGTCGCTCGCCGATACTGCGATGGTGTTCGCGGTAGCCTCGGCTTCCGGCCGCTACCGCCAGATGACGACGGTCGACCAGACCTCCCACTTCCTCAAACCGGCTTCCAAGGCGGACCTGCTGGCGGACGCCCGTATCGTGCGAATTGGACGGACAATGGCGTTCGGTCAGGTGCTGATCAGACCGGCACCGAATGAGAAGCCTGTCGCGATGGTGTCGAGTGCGTACGCACTGATCTAGGGCGTCGGCGTCGCTTGAGCGGCGTCCGCTAACGCTTCACGTCGGCGCGATAAGTCACAGGCCAGTCGTCGAGCGGGATGCGTCTGCAGTCCGACATCGAACGCTCAAGCGCGAGCTGAAACGTCTTGCCGGTCCAGACCCACTGCTCCTCTGAGCCGCAATCGCCGTAACCGCGACCCTTCATGAAGCTGGTGATTGTCATCGTCTCGGGATCGAACGACGGATTCATGAGACCGGAGGGCGGTCCGTCGCTGTCGTTTCCACCCATGCCGGGAGGCCTGCGGAAGGCCGCCGGGCGGAGCGCCTTCACATCGCCGGCCGGGCCGATCAGGAAGACGTTCATGAAGTTATAGGCGCCGCTGCTGTCAGGGCACGAGAACTGATAGAGGAATTGCCCGGCGCCGAGCGCGTTAACCTCCTCGAGCTTCGAGTCCTTGTCATTATCGTCGCAGAGCGCGCGGCCTTTCGCGAGCAGTCCGGCCGGTTGTTTGTCGGGAGCTTTGGCTTTCGACGGTTTCGCGGCAACGATGATCGGCGCTTTCGGTTGTGGAGGGACGGCGGAGGCGGGCTTGGAGCCGCGCCGCGCCAGCGCCGTGACTGTATCCAGCCGCTTCTGCTGCTCGTCGATCCAAAGCATCGACGCGGCGCCGCCCGCCATCGAGATGCGCGACACCGCGGCACCGGACTTTTTGCCCTTGGCGAAGTGCCGCGTCACGACGATTGTCTTGGCCTTGCGGATCGACTGGATCAGCGTCTCGGCTGCGGCGCCCTTGGCAATCTCGACGCGGCGATAGTCGTTGTCCGCTCCCTCGCCAACCAATGTGCCTGCGGGAAGCCCGGGAAGGGCCGGATCGTCGAACGCCACCGTGTAGCCGGTCGCATCAGCCATCTCGACGGAGAGGGTCACGATGACCGGTGCATCGGCGGCTCCGCCGCGGTCGATCCGCATAAAGGCCGCAGCTTCATCGGACTGGGAGGTCACGGCAAAGGCCGAGCAATTACGGAGGTTGTCACAGGCCGCAAGCCAGTCGCGGAATTCCTTGAATTCGGCCTGTGCGGACGCTGCCGGCACCGTCAGCGCGGCGGCGAGGGCAATCCGGGCAAAGCGGGACATTGACGATCCTGTCAGGTCAGCAGCGGGAAGACGTGTCGGCCGTCTGCGCCGAGCGGCAGCGGATCGGACCGACTGACGTCATCGATCTTCAGCGGTGCATAGAGGTGAGGAAAAAGCGCTCCGCCGCGCGAAGGTTCCCATTTCAGCATCGGTCCCAGCGCGTCGGCGTCGATGTGCAGCAGGACGAGATTGCTTTGCCCGGCGAAGTGTTTGGCCGCAGTCTCGGCCGCCTGCTCCGCGGTCGAGAAGTGGATGAAGCCGTCGCTCAAATCCACTTCCGAGCCGCGGAAAACCCCCGCGTCCTGCGCCTGGGCCCAGAGCGCCTCGGGCAAAATCTTGTAGATCGTCGTCATGGGCCTATTCCATCATCGTAGCGGCCGGTCCCAACAGGAGCGGCGAAGCCTCGTTGTGGCCGATGCGCTCTCGCGGTCATCAGCCGGGACCGGTGGCAGACATGAAAAAGGGCGGAAATCCCGCCCTTGTCCAGACCCGGCCCTTCGCGCTCCAATCAGTACCAGCTTCGGCACATCTCGTAGCGGCCGAACCCGATGTCGGTCACGCACGGTGCCCTGCGGACTTTCTTGACCGTGGAGACCTTGACGGGCCGCCGGTAAACGCGGCGCGCCTCCGGATTGGGCAGCCGTTTCCAGTAGTAACCGCGGACATAGACGTATTTGTAGCCGCGCGGCGTCGAATAGATCGGCTCGCGGAACGGCCGCCCGAAAGAGGTGTCAACCGGGGTCCAGGCCGGCCCCCTCGGCCAGTTATAGACCGGCACCGCTCGATATCCCGGCGGCTCGAAATAGCCCGAAGCCGCGCCGACCGCGAGCTGACGCGCCGCGGCGGGCAGATTGGCGGCAAAAAGCGCCGCCAGGGCAAAAAGAAACAGGCGAATCGGCATGAGAGGCTCCGGAACCAGCCCCTCCAGTCTAGCGGCAGCGAAGGGCGATCGAAAGCCGGATCGGAGTCCCATGCCCAGCAATCGCCCCGGCTGTTGCCAAAGCGCCAGACTTCCCAAGCTTGGAGCGGGGACCAAACGAAAACGAGGGCGATAACCGCCCTCATTTACCAAACGTTAACCGAACTTAGCCGAAGCTTACTGCCGGTACTGCTGGATGCGCGTCGTGCGGAGTCCGGCGAGACCGTGCTGTTCGATCGAGAACTGCCACGACAGGAATTCTTCGGTCGTGAGCGTGTATCGCTGGCAGGCTTCCTCAAGCGAGAGAAGGCCTCCACGGACGGCTGCGACGACTTCCGCCTTGCGGCGGATGACCCAGCGCTTGGTCGAGGGCGGCGGCAGGTCCGCAATAGTGAGCGGGGAACCGTCCGGCCCGATTACATACTTCACCCTCGGGCGAAGAGGCTCAGTCATCGTTGCACTCATACACTCAACCGACAAACTCAAATGAAGGTAGCCTGACCCGCTTAAGATTTGCCTAAGCGCAACGCTCAATTGATAAATGCGTGCGAAGGCGGCAGCGCCTCGCGCATTAATCACTCGTTCAGCTGCGCCATGGCCCTGCACCAGGGCCTGCAACTGGACTGACGCAGGCAGGATCGCGCAGAATTTTTGCACAGCCGCCCCGTGCTATCGGGCCTGACGCGGCGAGCAGCCTGCCACGACCCGGGCCCATGAGTGCCTCGATCGGTCAGTTCCTAGCGAATTCCAGAGCTATTCCAAGCGACGGGAAGAATTGCGCGGTGCCGGTTCCAGCTGTCGCAACGCGCGGCCGGTACGCTGAAATGTCAATAAAATCACAGTTCTTGCGGCAGCGCGACAGCGAGAAACGGTCTTTCCGTCGCCGTCCGGGAAGACATTTCGGGCGGGCTTCCTATATCTGAGCAGATTGCGTCGCGACGCGCTCCGACTGTACAAGCGGTCCGGGATGGCGACGTCAGCCGGTCATCCAGGGAGTGCGGCCCGCAGCCGCGATCTTCATGCTCAATTCGCTTGGTCTCGCCAGCCGTCCGCAGGATACCCGCGTCGTGGTCGCGATGTCGGGCGGCGTGGATTCATCTGTTACGGCGGCGTTGCTCGCGGCCGAGGGCTATGACGTGGTCGGCGTCACCCTCCAGCTCTATGATCACGGCGAGGCAACGCATCGCAAGGGTGCGTGCTGCGCGGGCCGCGACATCCACGATGCGCGCAGCGTAGCCGCCACGCTCGGCATCCCGCATTACGTTCTCGATTACGAGAGCCGGTTCAAGGAAGAGGTGATCGACCGTTTCGCCGAAAGCTATGTCGCGGGCGAAACGCCGGTGCCGTGCATCTCCTGCAATCAATCGATCAAGTTTCGCGACCTTCTCGATACAGCGAAGGACCTCGGCGCCCAGGTGATGGCGACCGGGCATTACATCGCGTCGCGCGCGCTGCCGAATGGCGGCCGCGGACTCTACCGGGCACGTGAGCAGGAGCGCGATCAAAGCTATTTCCTGTTTGCCACAACGCGCGATCAGCTTGCGACGCTGCGCTTTCCGCTTGGTGACCTCACCAAAGCCGAAACGCGCGAAGTGGCGCGCAAGTTCGGCCTCTCGGTTGCCGAAAAGGACGACAGCCAGGACATCTGCTTCGTTCCGCAGGGACGCTATACCGACATCATCGAGCGGTTGATGCCGAATGCCGGCGACGCCGGCGACATCGTCGATCTCGATGGCCGGGTCCTGGGACGTCATCACGGCATCATCCACTTCACCATCGGGCAGCGGAAGGGACTGGGCGTTGCCGCCGGCTATCCTCTTTACGTGGTGCAACTCGACGCCGCGACCCGGCGCGTCGTCGTGGGACCGCGCGACGCGCTGCGCACTCGCCGCATCTCGTTGCGTGAGGTCAACTGGATCGGCGATGGCACGATCGACGAGGCGCTGGAGAGCGGGCGCCGCGAAGTGTTCGTCAAGGTGCGCTCGACGCGTCCGCCGCAGCCGGCGTGGCTTATGCAGGGCGGAGCGGGCGTGGTCGTCGAATTGATCGACGGCGAGGACGGCGTCGCGCCGGGACAGGCCTGCGTGTTTTATGACGCCGTCGACGGTCAGGCCCGTGTGCTCGGCGGCGGCTTCATCAAGAGCACGCTGTCGATGACGGCGCATGCCTCTCAGAAGGAGCCTCTCGAAGCGCGCGCGAGTTGAAACCCGCCGCGGAGCGGTGGCTGGGGCAGAGGGGACTATGGGGGAACTCGACACCGCTACGATTACAAGGGCCTATGCGCGCTGGGCGCCGGTCTACGACCTTGTGTTCGGCGCTGTTTTCGACAAGGGCCGCCGCTCATCGATCGAAGCCGCCGAACGGATCGGCGGTCGCGTGCTGGAGGTCGGCGTCGGGACCGGCATCTCGCTGCCGGATTATTCGCGCAATACCAAACTTGTCGGCATCGACATTTCAGAGCCGATGCTGCGAAAGGCACAGGCCCGCAAGCGCGAACTCAAGCTCGACAATGTCGAGGCCCTTTCGGTCATGGATGTCGGACGTCTCGGCTTTCCTGATGACAGCTTTGACGTGGTTGTCGCGCAATATGTCATCACGGCGGTCCCGGATCCCGACGCTGCGCTCGACGAGTTCGCGCGCGTACTGAAGCCGGGCGGTGAGATCATCCTCGTCAATCACATCAGCGCCGAGGGAGGGTTGCGCCGTGCCTTCGAACTGCAATTCGCGCCGATCGCTCGGCGGCTTGGGTGGCGGCCGGAATTCGAATGGTCGCGGTTACAGGCCTGGGTCGACCGCAATCCGAACATGCGCGTGATCGAACGCAAGCCGATGCCGCCGCTCGGCCATTTCTCGATGATGCGGTTCGGTAAGGCCAAGTAGCGGGAACCATTCACGTCCGCCCTCGGTTGTCCCCACGAAAAGGGACAACACCCATGTCTGCTCAAACGCATCTGATCGCTGCAGCACTCCTGTGCGCCATCTCAGTGCCTGCTTTGGCGCAAAGGCTGAACGAGCCCGCCGTGCCGGCACAACCACAGGCCCCGAAGCTCGATTCGAAGGCGTGCAGCGATCGCGACCGACTGAAGCGCGGCGACACCGTGGAAACCGAGGGGCATGCGCCGCGCCCGGAAGAGCCCCTCACCGACAGGCTGGCGCGGACCGACAGCGTGATTTGTCCGCCTCCAGGCCTTGACCCTCATATTCGGGCGCCGGCACCGCATGTCGGCAGCGATATGCCTGTGATCGAGCCCGAGGAACTGCCGCCGTCGCCCCAAGCGCCAACGAATTGATGGTCGGGGCAACGTTTTTGCGCCCGTTTGCTTGACACCTTTTCGGTGTGAACCTTATATCCCCCACGCTTTCGGGTGGCCCGCCAGGGTGCCCGCACGGCGGCGGGGTAGCTCAGCTGGCTAGAGCAGAGGAATCATAATCCTTGTGTCGGGGGTTCGAGTCCCTCCCTCGCTACCATTCCTGCAGTAAAACCCACTAAAACGAAGGTAGCTTCTCCTCCGGCCTCGCGGCAGGACGCGAATTCACAGTGCCGTTATCGACGGCGCGTGATCCCTCGTGAACGATCGTCGCAGTTGGGGCGACCAATGATTCGCAATCCATGAAAGAGGCGGATCATGACGCGCGAATGCATTCCCGACGTGACTTCGTTCAGCACCGTCGTCGCCGCAGCCTTTGTTATAAGGAACGTGGTGGTGATTGGTGGAATAGCATCTTTCCTTGTGTTCGCCATGATCGGCTGAACCTCGCAATCCATCTGTGTGCGGCTAGCGGGCAAATCGTCGTCAGTTGAAACGCGTGGCGAGTCCTGTTCTCATCGCGCGATGCATTATGACGTGATCGTTGTCGGCGCCGGAGCGGCCGGCGTTGCCGCGGCCCGCAGGCTGCAGGATGCCGGCAAGCGCGTGATCGTGCTGGAAGCGCGCTCGCGGATCGGCGGTCGCGCCTGGACGCAGGTTGTCGATGGACACCCTCTTGATCTCGGTTGCGGCTGGCTGCATTCGGCTGATCGCAATCCGTGGAGCGGGATAGCCCGTGATCGCGGGCTTGAGATCGACAGGACGCCACCGCCTTGGACGCGCCCCTCGCTGGCGATCGGATTTTCGCGTGCCGACCAACGCGATTTCCGCTCCGCGCTCGACGCGTTTTACGAGCGCGTGGCGGAGGTTGCAGAACGTGGGCAGGATCTTCCGGCGTCCGAATGCCTCGAACGGAACGGCCGCTGGAACGGTCTGATCAATACCGTCGCGACCTTCATTGCGGGTGCCGAATGGGACAAGGTTTCCGCCATCGACCTGCATCGTTATGCCGATACAGGCGTCAACTGGCGTGTCGTCGAGGGTTACGGCGAATTGGTGCGCCGCTACGGCACCGGTCTCAACATCATGACCGACTGCACGGTGCACAGGATCGATCACAGTCGCAGGCCGGTGCGAGTGGAGACCGGCAAGGGGACGATGACGGCGGATGCGGTCGTCGTCACGATTCCGAGTGCGCTGCTCGCGCGTGACGCCATCGCGTTCGTTCCGGATCTGCCGGACAAGCGCGCCGCCGCAGCGATGCTGCCGCTCGGCCACGACGACAAGCTTTTTCTATCGCTGGCCCAACCCGACGAATTCGAAAAGGACACCCGGCTGTTCGGTCGAACCGACCGGCCCGGCACCGGCGCCTATCACATGCGCCCGTTCGGCCGGCCGCTGATCGAATGCTATTACGGCGGCAGCCTGGCCGAAGACATGGAGCGTGCTGGTCCGCAGGCCTTTTTCGAATTTGCGAAAGAGGAATTGGTCAGCCTGCTAGGGCATGATTTCGCAGGTCGGATCGCTCCGGTCGCCGTGCATTCATGGGGCAGCGACCCGTTTGCCGGCGGTGCGTATTCTTACGCGAAGCCCGGTTATGCCGATAGCCGGGCCGTGCTCGCCGCGCCTGTCGATGGGCGATTGTTCTTCGCGGGGGAGGCGTGTTCGCCGGACGATTTCTCGACTGCTCACGGCGCCTACCGGACCGGCCTCGCCGCGGCCGAGGACGTTCTGAAATGGTTGTCCCCGCCGGGGCGGGGACACTCTTTCTCGTCGTGACCGATAAGCTTGCGATATAGTCTTAAGCGATGCGGCCTTGCGGCGTGTATTGATCGACCGCCTGCGGCAGGGTCTTGGCGAGTCGCTCGAGCAGATCCTGCTCGCTCAATCCGGTCGCACGAGACAGCTTGTCGAGCATATCCGGTCCGAGCGCCGATTTCAGATCTCCCGGAGCAACATCCTTGTTCGGGCCGGTCCCGACCCAGGAGTCAACCGTCTCCTTGTGTCCGGACTGATTGAATTTATCCATGATCTCGTTCAGCCCGCCCGTCAGAAGGCCGCCGACGCTGGTGCCAGCGAGGAGGCCGCCTAATCCGCCCGGGACCGCAGTGCCGGTGCCTGGCGCGGTGCCGCCGGCATTAGCGCCCTTGGTGATATTGCCGATCATCTCGGCGATCTTGTCGCGATTCTGGTAGCCCGCGATCGCTAGCAATCCGAGCAGAGCCGTCATCGAAGGAAATCCGCTGTCGCGTGCCATAGTCGTGAACTCCAGATTGATGGTTCAGTATGCGGGCCGGTGGCGACGTCACGCATACCGCGCAGCAATCCACCTAACAACGATATGTTCCGTTCCCATGACCGAATTCATGAGAATGTGAACTCATCCGCTGACATAATCGTTATGGGACCGCACCGACTGAGGAGCCCGGCGAGGTCGTGCGCCTGATCAGACAGCGGCCTTTCTGGATGTCGGTTGCACCGGACTTTTCGGCCTCGCAGGTATTGCCGTAAACCTGCCGCTTACCTGCGGCGTTCGTCCCGCAGACGGGCGAATATCGCGGCGGGCAGCCCTCGAAGCAGCCGCGATCGGCGGCAATGAGCTTTGCCTTCGCGCCCTGCGCGGCGCACGCATTCACGTAAGTGACAAGGGTTTTCTTCCTGATGCCGCAGACCGGCGCGTAGCCTTGTGCGCAAAGCCCCGGCTTAATCAGTGGTTGGTATTGAGAATGCGCGACGTCCGGAAACAACACGATCGATGCCAGAAGGCCGGCGACGGCGCATGACAGAGATGATCGTGCCAGAGCTGATCGCATCGCTTCACGTCCTCACTTCGCGTCATTGACGCGACGGCGATTCCCGATCACGTTAACCGCAGTCTTGCCTTGCGCGATCTCAATGCACGATTCGACGACGCTCATCATCCCGCAACTCGCGGGATTGTATCATGCCGCTGCACCGGTAGCAGAAATGCTGCTTCGCGTGATCGTTGGGCTGTCGCTGGTGCCGCATGGCCTGCGGATGTCGATGGGGTTCTTTCCGACGTCGGGCGGGCCGGTCAACAATGTGCGAGACTTCGCCGCGCTGCTCGACAACGGCGGCTATCGGCCCGGCAAGCTCTGGGCCTGGGTGATTGTCATCACTGAACTGGTCGGTGGTCCCATGCTGGCGCTTGGGCTGTTCACCCGACCGGTCGCGATCCCGATCGTGATCCTGCTCGCGCTCAGCATCTGGGAGCACCGCAAGGGCTTCTTCTGGAATCAGGGCGGGTTCGAATATCCACTGTTGTGGACGGCGGCTGCACTTTATTATCTCGCAAACGGTGGCGGCGCCTATTCTCTCGACGCTTTGATCGGCCGGGCCTTCTGAACCTGTTCGGTTCGGAATAGTACTAAGTCATTGCGGCGCTCGCCGTGAGGGGCTGTCCTGCCATGATGTATTTTGTAGCGGCGATCGTCATCTCCGTCCTGATCTACGGCATTGTTGTCTTCAACCGGCTTGTTCGTGCGCGCAATCTTGTGCGGGAGGGTTGGAGCGGCGTCGATGTTCAGTTGCGGCGGCGCGCCGATCTCGTGCCTGCGCTGGTCGAGACCGTGAAGGCCTATGCCGCGCATGAGCGGACCTTGTTCGAGCACGTTACCGCGATGCGCTCAGCCAGCATCTCGGCGTCCGGTGTCAAGGCGCAAGAAGATGCCGAGCGCGCAATGGGAGGCGCGCTGTCGCGATTGATTGCATTGAAGGAAGCCTATCCCGACCTCAAGGCCGACGGGAATTTTCTGAATCTGCAGGAACAGCTTGCCGAGATCGAGGATCATTTGCAGATGTCGCGGCGCTATTACAACGGCGCGGTGCGCGATCTGAATATTGCGATCCAGTCCTTTCCCAATGTGTTGATTGCGCGGCCGCTCGGCTTTACGGAAGCCGAATTTTTCGAGGCGGACGAGGCTGGGCGCGCAACGCCGAATGTCACGTTCGAGCGGGCGTCGTCATGAGCGCCACGTTGCGCACGATCGCCATCGCGGCGCTCATCGCGGTGACATCGGCCCCGGCTTTGGCGGTCGAACGCATTCTGCAATTCATCAGCGATGTGAAGGTCGAGCAGAATTCGGATCTCCTTGTCACCGAAACGATACGTGTCCAAGCTGAGGGCTATGACATCAAGCGCGGAATCCTGCGCGATTTCCCGACCCGCTATACCGGCCGCGATGGACGCCGCGTCAATGTCGGCTTCGACGTGCTGTCGGTGACACGTGACGGGCGTCCGGAGGATTACAAGACCGAGGCGCTTTCCAACGGCGTTCGGATACGCATTGGCAATGCGGGCCAGACGCTTTCCTTCGGACCCCACACCTATGTGATCCGCTATCGCACGACCCGGCAGGTCGGCTTTTTCGAGAATTTCGACGAACTGTACTGGAATGCGACCGGCACAGGCTGGACCTTTCCCATCGATGTTGCCGAGGCGCGCATCACGCTGCCGGAGAAGGTCGCCTTCACGCAGACCGCGCTCTACACCGGCCCGCAGGGCGCCACGGACAAGAACGCGCAAATCGTCGAACAGCGACCGGGTTATATCGTTTTCCGGACGACGCGGCCGTTGCCGGCGCGAAACGGGCTGACCGTCGCCGCCGCCTGGCCGAAAGGGATCGTCAATCCGCCGACGCAGGCCCAGCTTGCAAGGTACTGGCTGCGGGACAACTTGCCGGTGATGGTCGCGGGTATCGGGCTCGTTCTCCTGCTCGGTTATTACGCCTTCGCATGGTGGAAGGTCGGACGCGATCCGCGGCGCGGCACGATCATCCCGCTATTCACGCCGCCCAAGGACATGTCCGCACCTGCTGTGCGCTATGTCCATGAGATGGAATTCGACAACCGCACCTTCAGCGCCGCTATTCTTGATCTCGCGGTTCATGGCGGCGTCAAGTTGAGCGACAGCGGCAAGCAGATGCGGCTGACGGAGCTGCAGGGCGCACGCGATGTTTCGTCGCCGATCGCGACCATGGCGCGAGAGTTGTTCCGCTCGAGCTCCAGTGTGGTGCTCGACAACGTCAACCACAAGATCATCGGCAAGGCCAAGGACGAATTGCACGAGCGTCTCAAGGCGCTCTATCTGAAGTCCATGTTCACGAACAATTACGGTTGGTCGAACATCGGCCTGCTGCTGTGGGTCCTGTTCACGGCATCTCTCGCGCTTTCCATATTTCTCACATACGGCGCGGACCTCGGGGGCGCGATGCTGTTCGGGACAGCGTTCGCCGCGCCCGGGACCGCCGTGATGGTCGCATTCATGCTCGGACTTGTGAGCGGGCGAACCGGGCTGCTCACTTTCCTGTTCGGCTTTCTCTTTTCGGGTGCGTTCGCGATAGCGGGTTTCGCGGTTCTGCTGGGCGCCACCCACACGCTGACTGGATCGCTGTTCAACCTCTATGCGCTGGCGGTCCTGACACCAATCCTGGTCGCCCCCTTGGTCGGGCTCGCCTATTACCTTCTGAAGGCCCCGACCGCAGAGGGGCGCAAAGTCATGGATGAGATCGAAGGTTTCAAACAATATCTCGGTGTCGCGGAAGAAGACCGGCTGAACTATCTTCATCCGCCCGAAAAGACTCCGGAATTGTTCGAGCGGTTCTTGCCTTACGCGGTTGCACTGAATGTCGAGAACCGGTGGGCCGAGCGCTTCGCGGGTGTCCTTGCTGCAGCGGCCGCCGCGGGCGCCGCAACCGCGACGTGGTATTCCGGGGATCGCCTGTCGGACAACGACTGGAGCAGTTTCGCCGGCCGCGTCGGCGACAGTCTTGCGAGCACTGTGGCATCGGCATCGACCGCGCCCGGATCGAGTGGAGGCGGGTCCTCCGGCTCAGGCGGAGGCGGATCGTCCGGCGGGGGCGGCGGCGGCGGTGGCGGGTCCGGCTGGTAGGCCGCACTAGGTCAGCAGCTTGACCTTGCGGTTCTTCATCATGCGCAATAACGCGTTGCGCAGGTCATCATATTCCTTGGCGCTGAAGCCTTTCATCGCGGCGCGATATTCCACGACCGCGAGCGGACGCATTTTATCGTAGATCGCTCGGCCCTCCGGCGTGATGAACAGATGCACGTTGCGGGAATCGGTTTTGCCATTCTCGCGCGCGACATAGCCGCGTCTCGCGAGGTTGGCGATTAAACGGCTTACACTCGGCTGCGGAATCACGGTGGCTTCGGCGAGCTCGGTGAGATTTGCGCCCTCGTGGACGGCGAGGACAGCAAGAACCCGCCAATCCTGGAACGTGAAACCGTGCTTACGCAGGTCGTCGGCTAGATTCTGATTCATCCGGGCGATCAGCCGGTTCATCAGATACGGCAGCATGTCGTCCAGATGCAGCTTGCCGCCTTTGGTGCCGCGGGCGCTCATGATCCGAGGATGCTGGGTAGCCAGGTCGCAAGTGGCGGAAACAGGACGATCAATAGCAGAACGAGCAGTCCAAACAGCACGTAGGGCAGCGCCGCCATATAAATCTGGTTCATGGTGACCGAGGGCGGCGCCACGCCCTTCATGGTGTAGAGGAGAAGCCCGAACGGCGGCGTCAGCAAACCGAGCTGCATGCAGATCAGGAAGATGATGCCGAACCAGACCGGGTCGAAATTCAGCTTCATCACGAGGGGCATGAAGAATGGAAGAGTGATCAGCATCATCGAAACCTGATCGACGAAGCACCCGAGCAGCAACAGGATCAGGATCATTCCCATCAGCACCGTCATTGGCGAGAGCCCCTGTCCGGTGATCAGTCCGATGATGCCGTTGACGACTCCCGAGAAGCTCAGCACCTGTGAGAAGGTGGTGGCTCCGACGATGATGAAGAGGATGATGCCTGAAATCGCGACGGTGCCGAGCAACGATTGCATCAGGTTCCGGAACGTCAGTCCGCGATAGCAGATTGCGGCGACGATCGTGCCGGCCGCGCCGAGCGCGGCGGCTTCGGTGGGAGTCGCCCAACCCGCAGACATCGCGCCGACCACGAGTCCGAAGATCGAGAGCAGCGGCAGGACATACAGGAAGAACGGACCCCAGCGTTCCCAGACGCCCGGCGCCGCCTCGAGCGCTTCCGCCGGCGCCAGCTCGGGGTTGATGACGGCGCGCAGCACGATGTAGCCAATAAACAAGGTACTCAGCATCAGGCCCGGAATGATGCCTCCGATCAGGAGGCCCGAAATCGAGATGCCGGCGAGACTTCCGAGCAGCACGGTCAGCGCAGAGGGCGGAATCAGCATGTCGACGCCGCCGATCCCCATGATCGGTCCCATCGCCATGTTCGGGTGGTAACCGCGCGCCAGCATGGTCGGCAGCATCAGCGAGCCGAGCAGCGCCGTGGTCGCAATGGTGGATCCCGAAATGGCCGAGAATACGGTCCCTGCAACGATCGCGATCACCGAAAGGCGGCCGGGCACGCGCCGGATCAGCAGCGCGAAGGCGTCAATCGCCTTCATGGCGACGCCGGAATGGAATAGAACTTCGCCCATCAACACGAAGAAGGGGATCGGGGTCAGGGCAAATGCCGTGACGGATTGCACGGCGTTGCGATTGAACTGAACGAGCCCCGCTTCGCCGCCCAGGAAGATCGCCGCACCTACAAGGTTGACCGCGAGAAAGGCAATGGCGACCGGCACGCCAAACGCCATGACCAGCATGAGGCCGCCGAACAGAATGACGGTCGCTTCGATCCAGGGCATCGGCTTATGCGACCGAGGTCGCCTCCTCACGCTTTTCGCGACTGAGGATCAGCCGGTGAAACCTGAATACGAATTCGATCGCCAGGAGGACAAAGCAGACCGGCAACGGGATCAGCAGCCACCATTCCGGGAATACGAGGTTCTTGATGGTGATCGAGCCAGTCTGCCAGGCGTCAAGCGTCATCAGCGTGGCGTAACGGATCATCGCAAGACACACGACCAGGCCGACGATGTCGCCAAAGCCTTCCATGATCAATGCGATCCGTTTTGGAACCGCGGTCAGAACCAGATCCAGCCGGACATGCTGACCGCGGCGTAGCAGCCACGGAGCGGTAAGCACCGTGATCAGATAGAGCGCATATTCCGAAACCTCATTTGCCCAGACAAAGCCTTTGCTCACCGTATTGCGCAGCACGATATCGCCGGTCACGATCAGAACCATCGCGAGCAATGTGAGTGCTGCAATCACCGCAAGGACGTCCAGCAGCTTGCCGTAGAGGTCGGAAAGACGAGTCATCAGGACGCTCGACGTTGCTCTACTCTCCTCCGTCCCGCAGAAGCGACAACCCAGTGGACCTAGGGTTCCCGCTTCTGCCGGGGCAAAGGATCATGGCCGCAGATTAATTGCCTGCCAGTTCGCGCAACTTCTTTCCGGCTTCCGGCGACTTCGCGATCACGGACTGCCACCCCACGTCATATGCCTTTTTCAGGAATTCCTGGGATGCCTGGGGGCCGAATTCGAGAGTTTCGATGCCAAACTTTTTCTGGCGTTCACGCTCGGCTTTCACCAGTTCCGCGCTTTCGGTGGCATCGAGGCCTTCGAGCCAGAGTGCGGCGTCGGTCAGCACCTTGCGCTGCGCGTCGTTGAGGCTCTTCCAGACGTCCTGATTCACCAGCACGTTGACCTCGACGCTGTAGAACGCCGGATCCATGCGGAATTTTGTCACCTTTTCCCAGCCGAGATCGAAAATTCCCAAAATCGGCCATCCGTAGCCATCGGCGACGCCGCGCTCGAGCGCGGTATAGACTTCACCCGGAGGTGTGGTGATGGGCGTGCCGCCGAGCGCCTGGACGATATCGCGATAGACCGGGGTGACGCGGATCTTCAGGCCCGTGAAGTCGATCTTGTCGATCTTCTTGTTGAGATAGATGTGGAAGGGCACCGACACGAACTGACGCGCGAGATAATAGGAGTTGAGCTTCTTGTTGTGCAATTCGTTGATATAGGCCCAGGTGCCGTTCTTGCGCTGCTCTGCGGTGGGTGTCGAGATCAGCTTGAAGGCGTCGGCCTCCGGCATCAGGTTGGTGTAGAACGCGCCGGTCACATTGGCGATATCGACCACCTTGTTTTTCACCGCATTGCCGACCTCGAAGGGAGGCATGGCGCGCGGCCCGCCGATATAATTGATCTGGATGACGCCCTTGCCGTCCTTGTTCACCTTGTCGATGAAGCGCTCGAAGCCCTTTGAAAACTGAGTGCCCTCCGCGAACGAGCTGACCGCCCGCAGCGTGACCTCCTGAGCGGAGACCGGCGTCACGGCCGCGGCGAGTGCCAATCCGGTGACCGCAAAGATAGCTCTGATGCCCATAATTTAACTCCCGCTGGTTGGCATTACAGATTATATTCTTTTGAATATAATTGCCGGGTGCGGAACTGGAGTCAAATTCGGGACCGCGCACAGGCTGCGGATACAACCGCTCGAATGCACGGGAACAGAGGCATCAGGCGATGGCCGAGCGATCATTCAAGAAGGAAGTCGAGCAGCTCAAGCTCGGCAACGGTGAGGAATTTCGCGGAGAGGCGATCCTCTGCGTCACCAAGGCGCTCCTCCAGTCCGGGGTGTCCTACGTATCGGGTTATCAAGGCGCCCCCATTTCGCATCTGATCGATGTGTTGAATGACGCGGAGCCGATGCTGAAGGAGCTCGGCGTTCGCTTCGAATCGTCGGCCAACGAGGCCGCGGCCGCCGCGGCCCTCGCGACCTCGGTCAGCTATCCGTTGCGGGGAGCATGCACCTTCAAGGCTCCCGTCGGCACCAACGTCGCCTCGGATGCACTCGCAAATCTGTCCTCGGGCGGTGTGAAGGGCGGAGCCCTGATCATCGTCGGCGAGGATTACGGTGAGGGCTCCTCGATCATGCAGGAGCGCAGCCACGCCTTTGCGATGAAGTCCCAGATGTGGCTGCTCGATCCGCGGCCGAATGTGCAGACCATCGTCGACATGGTGGAGAAGGGTTTCCAGCTCTCCGAGATCAGCAACACGGCGGTGATGCTGCAGCTTCGTATCCGCGCGTGTCACGTCTATGGCTCGTTCATCGCCAAGGACAATGTGCGTCCGGACTACACGCGCATGGACGCGCTGAAAAATCCGGTGAGAGACATCACGCGGTATGCTCTGCCGCCTTTCACGTACGAGCATGAGAAAGAGAAGATCGAAATCCGCTGGCCGGCCGCGGTGCAGTTCATCGTGGACAACCAGATCAACGAGTTCTTCGACGGCGAAGTCTCCGACGTCGGCATCGTCATGCAGGGAGGCATGTACAACAATACATTGCGCGCGATGGAAATCCTCGGTCTGGCCGATATCTACGGCAACAGCCGGATCCCGCTCTATGTGCTGAACGCGACCTATCCGCTGGTCGATGCCGAGTTTGAGCGCTTCTGCACCGGCAAGAAGGCGATTCTTCTGATCGAGGAAGGCCAGCCGAACTTCATCGAGCAGGCGGTCAATACAATCCTGCGCAAGGCCGACATCCAAACCAGGGTCGAAGGCAAGGGCGTGCTGCCAATGGCCGGCGAGTATACCGGTGGCGTGCTGAAGGCCGGTATCCAGCGTTTCTGCACGCTGCATTGCCCGGACATGCTGGCGCCTGATGAGCCGAAGCAGACCAACAAAAGCCTGCCGGCCGCACTTGAGACGCTTGGGCAGAACGTGCAGGGTCGGCCGCCATCATTCTGCACCGGCTGTCCGGAGCGCCCGATCTTCTCGGCGATGAAGCTTGTGCAGCAGGAGGTCGGGCCGCTGCATGTCAGTGCCGATATCGGCTGCCACACGTTTGCGGCCCTGCAGCCGTTCAACCTCGGGCAGACCACGATGGGGTATGGCCTTGGCGGCGCCGGCGCGTCCCCGTTATCTGGCGAGGGCGGCAAACGACCCGTCGCGGTCGTCGGCGACGGCGGCTTCTGGCACAACGGACTGGTGTCCAGCGTCGGTCATCAGGTGTTCAACAAGACCGACGGCGTGATGCTGATCGTGGACAATGGTTATGCAGCCGCAACCGGCGGACAAGACATCCTGTCGTCGGCCGGCACGGTCGAGACACGCTCGACACAGCATCCGATCGAGAAGGCGGTCCGCGGCGTCGGCGTCGAGTGGGTGAGGCACATCACGCGCACCTATGACGTCGCCAAGATGCGCGACACGCTGCGCGAGGCGCTGACGACGGAGACCAAAGGGCCGAAAGTCATCATCGCGTCCTCCGAATGCATGCTGAACAAGCAGCGCCGCATCAAGCCGCTGATCCGCGATGCCGTTAAGCGCGGCGAGCGTATGGTGCGCGACCGGTTTGGCGTCGATCCGGATACCTGCACGGGCGACCATTCCTGCATCCGGTTGTCGGGATGTCCGTCGCTGACCATTGCGCCAAACCCGGACCCGTTACGACGCGATCCGATCACCAAAGTGATCAACACCTGCGTCGGCTGCGGCAATTGCGGCGAGGTCGCGCATGCCGCTGTGCTATGCCCGTCGTTCTACCAGGCTTCGATCATCGACAATCCGACGTCCTGGGACCGCTTCAAGCAGCGTATCCGTGACGCGGTGATCGGCTTCTTCCAGCGTCGTCTCGACAAGAAGATGGTGACGGCATGAACACGCCTCTCGTCGATACGCGTGGCGCGACCCGTATTCGTCCGATTACGATCGCGATCCTTGCCATGGGAGGCGAGGGTGGCGGCGTTCTCGCTGATTGGGTCATCGATCTTGCCGAACATGGCGGCTATCTCGCGCAGATGACGTCGGTACCGGGCGTTGCGCAGCGCACCGGCGCCACCGTTTACTATGTCGAGCTGTTTCCGAAGGCCGCTGCCCGCCAGCAGAAACCGGTGCTCGCGCTGATGCCGGTGCCGGGGGATGTCGATGTCGTGCTGGCCTCCGAATTGATGGAAGCCGGACGCGCCATCACGCGTGGCTTCGTCACCCCGGACCGGACGACGCTGATTGCCTCCACCCATCGCGTCTACACAATGATGGAACGCACAGCGCTCGCGGATGGGCGCGTCGACGCCGCTGCGCTTCTGAAATCGACCGACGAGGCAGCGCGCCGTCTGCATGCGTTTGACATGGCCAGTATCGCGGACGCGACCGGCAGCCTGATCAGCGCTGTGATGTTCGGCGCGCTCGCCGGCTCGGGCGCGCTTCCGTTCCAGAAAATGGCATTTGAGGCCACGATCCGCCGCGGCGGTGTCGGTGTCGAACCAAGCGTCCGCGCGTTCAATGCCGGTTTTGAGGCGGCTTCATCCAGCACGGCCCCGGCTTTGCCGGCCGAACGCCCGTTCGATCCGCAAGCGCGCGACAACTCGGTGCAGTCGCTGGTCGCGCCGATCGATGAAGCCTTGTCGATCGTGTCGCGTCCGATCGTGAGCGCGGGTGTCGTGCGGCTCGCGGATTATCAGAATGAAGATTACGCGAAGCTCTATCTGAAGCGGCTCGCGCCGTTGATCGAGATCGAGAAGGCGCGGCCCGGCAAGCCGGACGAACTTCTCACCGAGGTCGCGCGCAATCTTGCGCTGGCCATGGCTTACGAAGACACGGTGCGCGTCGCGGAATTGAAAATCCGCGCGTCCCGCTTCGAACGCGTCCGCAACGAAGTGATCGTCAAAGACGGGCAGTTGCTCGAGATCGTTGAGTATATGCATCCGCGCACGCAAGAGATCGCGGAGACGCTGCCGGCGGGACTCGGGCGTTTCATTCTGAATACCGGCTGGGTGCGCGCCATTGTCGATGCATTCACGCAAAAGGGCCGCAAGGTGAAAACCTCGTCGGTCCGTGGCTTCCTGCTGCTCTATACCGTCGCGAGCCTGAAGGGCTGGCGGCCCAGATCGCTGCGTTGGATCGATGAGCAGAAGCGGCAGGAGGAGTGGCTGGCGCAGGTCGTCGCGATCGCCCGCGAGGATTATCCGCTCGCCGTCGAGATGGCGCATCTGATCGGCCTCGTGAAGGGCTATGGCGATACCCACGAGCGCGGTCGCGACAAGTACGAGACGCTGATGGCGCTCGTCCCAACCCTCCGCGCGCGAGGCAATGCTGCGACGGAACTGGCTGGCTTGCGCAAGGCGGCGATGGCGGACGAATCGGGCGAGGGCCTCAAGAAGGCTGTCGCCGCGATCAGCTAGCGCTAGCGCTATCGCCCCGTCCGCACACTGAAGTTCACCGGCACCGTGATCGAGGCTTTGCCGTGCGGCGGTGGCGGGAATGGCGAGGTCCGGCGCACCAGGTCGAGGCTCTCGCGATCAAGGCTCGCGTTGCCCGATGACCGGGCCAGCCGCACAGATGTCACCTGGCCATCGGAGCCCACGGTGAAGGAGACGCTCGCGGTGCCGCCGATGCCACCTGCGAGCGCATCCGTCGGGTAGCGCTTGTTGCGCGCCAACGACGCGGACAGGCGAGCCGCCCAGTCACGGACCTCGCGAGACGATCCGACACCGACACCGCTGCGGGATGCTGCGACGGCCGGCGGTGTCGGTTTCGACTGCTCGCGCTGTGCTTCCGTTGGTCGTTGTCGGGGCGGTGGCTGGCTGTCTGGTGCCTCCTGGGGCTGCTCTGGTTTCTCCAAATCCGCTTTAGCTGGTGCCGGATCGACCTCCGCAGACGCTGAAACTGCTGCTCGGGCCGGCTCGGAAGATGCCTTAGCTGGTTCGGGGTCGCTTGCCTCGACCGATGGTTGTGGCTCTGGCGTCGTGGACTGAGGCTCCTCGGGCTTCGAGAGTTCGGAGCTCAAGCCTTCAGGCTGGGCCTCTCGCTTCGCTACTTGTGGTTTAGGTTCATCGGTCTTCTGCTCTTCAGCCTGCCGGTCGGCCGTCTCGATGCGAGGCCGGAGGTCGGGCCTGGTTGGTTCGGTCGCTTCGGCCGGCCGCTCGGCGGCTTTCGAGGAACTGTCGGAGGCGGGCGCTGGCGCCGATTCGACGGGGCTCGCCGCTTGCGCAATGCCCGCTTCGGTCTGGCCGCCGAGCACGATCTCAACCGAGATCGAGTCGAGCGCGAGGCTTTGTATTGGCGCCGGATCGCGCATGAAGAACAGCACGAATGCCAGATGAAGCAACAGGGCTGCTGCAATCAGCGCCGTCCACGGGGTGCGGTCGCGCCATGTCGGGACCGGGGCAGGCCGTTCGTCGTCCTTGAAGGTAACCGGCGGCGCTTCCGCGTCGGAAGCGCTGCGCCGGTGCGCTAGGACGATGACATTGGTCAGGTCGGCTCCCGCGAGCGCCGTCTCGGCTGCCACAGGCAGGACCGCGCCAAGCCGATCGTTCGGTGCGACCTTCGGGAGCGGCAGGGAGCTCGTATCGGCAGGCTTCATCGGGCAGCACCCTGCGGCAAGAGACTGCGCCGGGCAAGCATCCAATATGCCGGAGCATTATCGCACCAACGCAGCATTGATCGCCCGTTTCCGATGTTGCAGGAATAAGCAAAGTTGGGGGCGAGGAGGGCTGGGGGATGCGATCGTGCCGCAAGGCGGGCGCCGCTGCGCTCGCATTGTTCGTTGTGTTCCTTTCCGGCTCGGCGCACGCCGCGGACGGTCTGGACGGCGCCACCATGTCGTTTCTGTGGGCCATCCCTTTTATCGGCATTCTGCTGTCGATCGCCACGGGACCGTTGCTTTATCCGCATCTGTGGGAGCATCATTACGGCAAGTTCGCGCTGTTTTGGTCCATCAGCGTGATCGTCTCGGTTATGGCCTCCGCGGGTGTGAGCGCGGGCATTCACAGCCTGCTGCACACGGTGCTGCTGGAATATGTACCGTTCATACTTCTGCTGTTTGCGCTTTACACCATCGCAGGCGGCATTTTCCTCGAGGGCAATCTGCGCGGCACGCCGGCGGCCAACGTGTTGCTTCTGGCGGCCGGCGCGTTTCTCGCAAGTTTCGTTGGGACAACAGGCGCGTCGATGATCATGATCCGGCCGCTCCTGCGCGCGAACGACGATCGGGTCTATCGTGTCCACACGGTCGTCTTCTTTATTTTCCTCGTATCCAATATTGGCGGCGCGCTGACGCCGCTCGGCGATCCGCCGCTGTTCGTCGGCTTTCTCAAGGGCGTGGACTTCTTCTGGACCACCACGCATCTGTGGCGCGCGACGCTGGTGGTATCGCTGGTCCTTCTTGCATTGTTCTTCGTCATCGATATGGCGCTCCACCGGCGTGAGGAGCGCTTGCATCATCCGCTGGATCCGACGCCCGATTCTCCACTGAAGCTGCACGGGGGCATCAATTTCGCGCTGCTCGGAGCGGTGATTGCGGCGATCCTGATGAGCGCGAGCTGGAAGCCCGGGATAACCATTTCGATCGGCGGCGTTGCAGTTGAGCTTCAGAATGTCGTCCGCGATGTCATCTTCGTGCTGGCCGCGCTTGCTTCACTGAAACTGACGCCCAAAGAGTCCCGCTCGGCCAACGGCTTCTCCTGGGGGCCGATCCAAGAAGTCGCGATCCTGTTCGCCTGCATCTTCATCTGCATCGTGCCCGTGATAGCCATGCTGCATGCCGGAGCGAAGGGCGCTTTCGCGCCACTTATCGCATTGGTCGCACAGCCGGACGGATCACCGAACAACGTCGCCTATTTCTGGCTCGCCGGAGCGCTTTCTTCCTTCCTCGATAATGCGCCGACCTATCTGGTATTTTTTGAACTGGCCGGTGGCGATCCGAATGCGTTGATGACGACGCTTGCGCCGACTCTGACCGCCATCTCGCTCGGAGCCGTGTTCATGGGGGCCAATACTTATATCGGCAATGCACCAAATTTCATGGTCTATGCCATCGCGAGAGGCGCGGGTGTGCTGATGCCCTCCTTCTTCGGTTACATGCTGTGGTCGGGGGCGATCCTGCTGCCGACATTCGCTCTGGTCACACTGCTGTTCCTGATCTGACGGATCGTAAAAGCGACATTAATGTTACTCAGAGGGAAACCGCGCGGTAGTGCTTTGTTGAAGTGTCGGCATGTTTTCCGGTAATTCCGGAACTTTTTTCGGCCAGGGCAATTGAGTTGAACCATTGGACCACCATTTTGGGAGGGCCACCGGGGGACTCTGCATGCGATCGACCCAACTGCGAGACGCTTCCACGCCCGCTCCCGACATCCGCGACGATTGGGTAAACAGGTTTCGAACCGTACGAGACGAAACCGAGGCCCGTGCCGCGCGTCTTTCTCCGGAAGACCAGATTGTCCAGTCCATGCCGGATGCCAGTCCGACCAAATGGCACCGCGCACATGTGACGTGGTTTTTCGAAACATTCGTCCTGCTGCCCAATGTGGTCGACTATCGGGTCTTCGACGAACGTTTCCCTTTTCTCTTCAACTCCTACTATGTTGCGGCCGGCGAGCGGCATGCGCGGCCGGAGCGTGGCCTCATCACGCGGCCCAATGCGCAGGACGTCACGGCCTATCGCGCCCATGTCGACGCTGCGGTGGCGGCATTGATCGAAAGCGCCGACGACGCGCAGTTGCAGCGCATAGTGCCGGTCCTCGAAATCGGATTGCATCACGAACAGCAGCATCAGGAGCTGTTGTGGACCGACATCCTCCACGCCTTTGCGCAGAACCCGACTTTTCCAGCTTATGATAAAGGCTGGTCATCGCCCGCCGCGCAACCTGGCGAGACCTTTGCTGAGATTCCCGCGGGCATTCATCAGATCGGGCATGACGGTGACGGTTTTCACTTCGACAATGAGAGGCCGCAGCACCGGGTGCTGACGCAGCCGGTCCGTATTGCGCGCGGGCTCGTAACCAATGCGCAATGGATCGAGTTCATCGCGGATGGCGGCTATGCAAAGCCTTCGCTCTGGCTTTCGGATGGCTGGAGTCGGCGGGAACAGGATGATTGGCAGGCGCCAGGCTATTGGCACAATGTCGATGGCCATTGGCACATCATGACGCTGGGCGGTTTGCGTATGGTCGAGCCCGGATCGCCGGTGATGCATGTGAGCTATTACGAGGCGGACGCTTTTGCGCGCTGGTCGGGCCGCGATCTGCCGACTGAAGCGGAATGGGAGATCGCAGCGCGGCACAATCTGATTGATGATGCGTTTGGCATTGTATGGCAGTGGACGCGCAGCGCTTACCTTCCTTATCCGGGCTATCGGGCGCCGGAAGGTGCGATCGGCGAATACAACGGCAAGTTCATGGTCAATCAGATGGTGCTGCGAGGTTCATCGCTTGCGACTCCCGATGGGCATGCGCGTCTCACCTATCGTAACTTCTTTCACCCGCCGGCGCGGTGGCAGTTCACCGGGCTCAGACTTGCGGAGTATCTGTAATGATCCGGAAAACTGGTATCGCGACGCCGATTGCGAAGCGAGACACGGAAACGCAAAGTTTCGCGGACGACGTTATCGCCGGTTTGTCAGCCGCCCCGAAACGCATCCCGCCGAAGTATTTTTACGACAGCGAAGGCTCGCGTCTGTTCGAGGATATCACGCGTACGCCTGAATACTATCCGACGCGGAGCGAGCACGAGATCCTTCGCATGCAGGCTGGTGCGATCGTGCAGCATTTTCCGACCGGCGCGGCGTTGGTCGAGTTCGGCAGCGGCGCGTGCATCAAGGTGCGGTTCCTGCTCGATGCCGCGCGCAAGCTGAAGGCTTATGTACCTGTCGATATCGCCGGCGAGTTCCTGAACGCGGAAGCCGCCGCCCTGCGCAAGCATTATCCCGGTCTTCAGATCTTGCCGGTGGTCGCGGATTTCATGAAGCCGTTCGCGCTGCCTGACGCGGTATCAGATTTGCCGAAGGTTGGATTTTTCCCGGGATCGACCATCGGAAATTTCGAACCGCATGAGGCAGCCTCATTCCTCCGGCATGCCGGCAGCATCCTCGGCGCCGGGGCCGTCATGATTGTCGGTGTTGATCTGATTAAGGACGAGTCGGTTCTGAATGCAGCCTATAATGATGACTCCGGCGTCACTGCACGCTTCAATCTCAATCTTTTGCGGAGACTCAACCGTGAGCTCGCAGGCAACTTCAAGCTCGATGGGTTCGAACATCACGCATTCTACAATCGCGAGCGCAATCGCATCGAAATGCATCTTGCGAGCCGGGCGCGCCAGAAGGTCACGGTAGCGGGTTCCACATTCGAGTTCCGGGCCGGCGAAACCATTCACACGGAGAATAGCTACAAATACAGCCCCCTGTCCTTCGCGGCCCTTGCGCGTGGGGCAGGGTGGACCATGCTCGACCGGTGGTCTGACGCGAAGGGGAATTTCGCGGTTTGCGCACTCAAGCTCCAATAACCCCTTTAATGCCGCCCTTGGATGGCGAAGGGATCTGACTTTCGACCTTTGATCCCTGACTTGGCGCGCGGACAGCTAGAGGCTAAACATCCCGGCCCGGACCCATCGGTCCGCCAATAAGCCAAATTCGGGATTTCCGTCACATGAAAATCGTCGGTTTCGAACTCGACAGACAATTGCATCTCGGCGTCGTGGAAGGGGACCAGGTCATCGACCTGCAAGCCGTCGATCCCAAAATTCCCGCCGACCTCGGCCAAATTCTGGCGCGCTCGGGCGGCGACCTGTCGGGCATTGCCGATGCCGCGAAAAAGGCTCCTGCGTCCGCCCGGCATCCGCTGGATGGTATCAAGTACACGCTGCCGGTCGCCAATCCGGGCAAGATCGTTTGCCTCGGCCTCAACTATCTCGAGCATGCCAAGGAAGGCGGCCACCAGAAGCCGACGGCGCCCTCGATCTTCATGCGCTGCACAACATCCCTCGTGCCGCACAACATGCCGATCATCCGTCCGATCGTGTCTGAAACGCTGGATTATGAATGCGAGTTGCTGATCGTGATCGGCAAGAAGGCCAAGCATCTCACGATGGACAACGCCTATTCCTGCATCGCCGGCTATTCCTGCTTCAACGATGGTTCGGTCCGCCAGTTTCAGCGTCGCACCGCGCAATGGGACATGGGCAAGAACTTCGACATGACCGGCGGCTTCGGCCCCTGGATGGTGACCGCGGATGAATTGCCGCCCGGCGCGGTCGGCCTCAAGATCGAGACCCGCCTGAACGGTAACGTCCTGCAGTCCGACAACACGGCGAACATGCTGTTTCCTGTCGCCGAAACGCTGGTCGACATCAGCCAGGGCATGACGCTGATGCCCGGCGACGTGATCGTCACCGGCACGCCATCGGGCGTCGGCCATGCGCGCAAGCCGCCGCTGTGGATGAAGCACGGTGACGTTTGCGAGATCGACATCGAGGGTGTTGGCATCCTCGTCAATCCGATCGAGGACGAGAAGAAGGCCTGATGGCTTTACGCGCGCTCGCGACGCTTTTCCTCGCGCTGGTCTTCGCGGCTCCATGCGTCGCGCAGACCGGCGCCAAGGACGATCGTGTCAAACGCGAGCGCAGCCAGAGGCCGGGCGAGATCGCGGTCGGAGTCGGTCATGGCATCGGCTTCCTGCCGATGTTCATTGCTCAGGACCTTGGCATCTTCGACAAGCATGCCAAGGCGAGCGGTCTGGGCGGCAAGATCGTGGTGCGGCGGTTTTCGACTGCCGCGCCGATGCGACAGGCGTTGGCGAAGGGCGAGATCGCAGCCGGCCCTTACGGCATTCCTGCATTTCTGATTGCGCGCGACGCCATTAATCAGGGCGGCCAGGACTTGCGGGTGGTCTCGGGCATCACGACACTACCGCTGGTTCTTGTTACCGCGCGTCCCGATATTCGTGGCCTCGATAACATCAAACCAGCCGACAAGATCGCGGTGCCGATGCTGACGGCACCTCAGGTGATGTATCTCAGGATGCGGGCTAATCCCATCGTTGGCGGCCCGGACCGGGTACGCCAGCAACTGATCGAAATGCCGCATCAGGACGCACTCGAAGCCCTAAGCGATGGCAAAGGGATCGCGGCCTACTTTTCTTCGCCGCCTTTCACCCAGATTGCGCTCAGCGATCCGAAGGTGCGCGCTGTTACATCGTCCGCCGAGATCATGGGCGGAAAGACATCCTTTCTGGTGATGGCCGCGCCGAAATCCGCGACCGATGCGCACCCGAAACTTGCTGAAGTGCTCGCCAAGTCCATCGAGGAAGCCTCGAGTGTCATTCGAAAGAATCCGCGGCGCGCGGCGATGGTATGGCTGAAATGGGAGCCATCGCAAACGCTCGATGCGCGCGCGGTTGAAGGGGTTCTGGCGGATCTGAAGGACGCCTTCGGCGCGGGCGTCTTTGGCGTCGAAGGAACTGCGGCCTATCTGCGCCGCGACGGACGGCTGAAAGACAACGTCCGGAGCTGGAAGGATGTTGTTGCGCCTGCAATCGCCGCAGGCGAAGGGTCGTAACCAGATGCCGCTCATCAATTCCGAGGCGCTCGCGGATTTCGTCGCAGGCATCTTCGGAGCGCTCGGGTCCTCGCGTGCCGAAGCCGAGCGGATCGGCCGGTATCTTGTGAATGCCAATCTCACGGGACACGACAGCCATGGCGTTGCGCGGGTACCGCGTTATGCGGCCTGGAAGCGTGACGGGTTGTTGATTGCCGACCAGACCGCAAAGCGTGTCGTCGACACGCCGGTCATTGCGGTGCTCGATGGACAATTCGGTTTTGGCCAGACCATCGCGCCGCAGGCCGTCAGTCTGGGTATCGAGAAGTGCCGCGCTTACGGACTTTCTGCGATCGGACTTCGCCACTCCGGGCATGTTGGGCGTGTCGGAGAATGGGCGGAGATGGCGGCGGAGCAGGGGCTCGTGTCGGTGCATTTCGTCAATGTCGCCGGCTCGGTGCTGGTGGCACCTTTCGGCGGTATCGACCGCCGGTTCTCGACGGCACCGGTTTGTATCGGCGTGCCTCGACCAGGCGGATTGCCGGTGATCCTCGATTTCGCGACCTCGCTGGTCGCCGAGGGCAAGGTGCTTGTCGCGAGCCAGGGCGGGAAGCCGCTTCCCGCCGACGCCCTGGTCTCTGCAGAGGGCAAGGCCAGTGCAGATCCGCGCGAACTCTACGGAGCATTTGATCCTGCATCAGGCGCGCGTGAACACAGGAAGGGCAAGGGTGCGTTGCGAGCCTTCGGCGATCACAAGGGCTCCGGTCTTGCGCTGATGTGCGAATTGCTCGGCGGGGCGCTCACCGGCAACGGTGCCTCAAATCCGGAAACGCGCTGGTCACAGGGCATGTTCTCGTTCTATGTCGATCCCGAAAAGGTTGATCCGGATCATCTGTTCTCGGCCGAATTGTCGCGCTTTTTGGCCTATGTGAAAAATACCAAACCGATTGATCCGGAAGATCCGGTTATGCTGCCGGGTGAGCCGGAAGCGCGGCGCAGAGCCGAGCGTCTCGAACGCGGCATCCCGTTGACCGATGAGACCTGCGAGGCGTTGCGCGCGACCGCACGGTCCGTCGGCATAGACGATCGGCTGCCCGCCTAGACTGCGACATAGCGACCGTCCGTCGCGGTAGCATCCACGCAGGCCTTGCGGTAACCACAGCAAGGAGAGCGATTTTCCAACGACCAAAAAACCAAGGAGGGACGGAAAATGAATTTCAAAACGTGGCTGATAGTGGCGACGATTGGATTAGGCGCGACGGCCTATGCCGACGTTCCAGCGCGGGCACAGGATTGGCCGACACGCACGGTCAAGTTTCTTGTTCCTTATGGGCCTGGTGGTGGCACCGATATCGTGAGCCGTATCATCGCGCAGGAGTTGCAAAACAAGCTCGGACAGAATTTCGTGGTCGAGAACAAGCCGGGTGCAGGATCGACGATCGGCGCCGATATGGTCGCGAAGTCCGACAAGGACGGCTACACGGTTCTCGTGCTCAGCAACGCGCATGCGGTCGCAGGCGCGCTTTACAAGAAGCTCCCGTACGATTCGGTGAAGAGTTTCGAGATGGCGACGCAGATCGGCACTGTGCCGCTCCTGCTGGTGTCCTCTCCGAAGTTCGATGCCAAGGACGTCAAGGGCGTCATTGCTCAGGCCAAGGCGAGCCCCGGCAAATACAATTACGGAGCGGCTGGCGGCGTCGGCACCACCCAGCATTTCGCCGGCGAACTGTTTCGGGTGATGTCCGATACCGACATCAAGCACATCCCCTACAAGACCACGCCGGATGTCGTGACTGCGCTGATGCAAAACGACGTACAGCTGACATTCGAGCTGCTCCCCGCGGTTCGCGGGCAGATCGCGTCAGGAAACGTCAAGCCGATCGCCGTGACATCGACCGAACGCAACCCGGCCTATCCGGACCTGCCCACGCTGTCGGAAGCGGGCGTCCCGGGCTATGACGTCACCAGCTGGTACGGCTTCGCCATGCCGGCGGGTACTCCTCAGGCGGTGGTCGACAAGTTCACCAAGGCGGTTCACGAAGTCCTGGCCAAGGACGAGGTGAAGCAGGCGATCGCCAAGACCGGTATCGTGGTCAAAACCTCGACCAACGCGGAGCTGACCAAACACGTCTCGTCCGAGATCGCAAAGTGGAGCGATCTGATGAAGAAGGCGGGCATCGAGCAGCGCTAGGCCGGGACAGTCTTTCCGGAAAATAAAGGCCGGCATGGAAATGCCGGCCTTTATTGTTGCTGCAGGTGACTTTTGCGCGCGGCGCAGCTATCTAGCAGGCCTGCCGAGGCAAGCCCCTGTCCACCATCGGTCGTCCAAGAGGTATCGGAAATGTCGAATGTGATCACCATTTGCGGCTCGCTGCGCAAAGGCTCGTTCAATCGCATGCTGGCGAATGCGCTGCCCGGACTCGCGCCAGCGGGTATGACGATCAAGGCATCACCATCAATCGAGATGCCGCTGTACAATGCGGACGTCCAAGCTGAAGGGTTTCCGCCGGCTGCTACCGCACTCGCTGATGCGATCCGGGCGGCAGATGGCGTGATCA
>VFQN01000788.1_pt1 | contig 56850 bp, 64 predicted proteins | sample 3512371 | NCBI WGS metagenome assembly VFQN01 (sample SAMN10412370, study PRJNA504923) | tailings metagenome | isolation source: Replicate 2 from Balatoc abandoned mine | place: Philippines: Itogon, Benguet | collected 2017-08-28
GCCGTCACCGCACCGCGGTGACCCTGACGGACGGCTGGGCCAGCCGTCCCTACCAACGTGAGAGAGACACGAACATGTCTGGATTTGGCGAAAAGATCCGTATCCGCCTGAAGGCCTACGACGCCCGGGTGCTCGATCAGTCCACCACGGAGATCGTGGACACGGCCCGGCGGACGGGAGCGCGCCTGGCGGGGCCGGTGCCGCTGCCGACCGAGAAGAACAAGTGGACGGTGCTCCGCTCGCCGCACGTGGACAAGAAGTCGCGTGAGCAGTTCGAGATCCGGACGCACAAGCGCCTGGTGGACATCTTCGAGCCGACGCCGCAGACGGTGGACGCGCTGATGAAGCTGGATCTGCCCGCAGGCGTCGACGTCGAGATCAAGGCGTTCGGCAAGGAACACGGCAAGTAGCCCGCCGAGGGCGGGGTAGGTAGGGCCGGCTCTCCGAGCCGGCCGTCAAACGAGGGTTGGCGGTCTCGCCGCAGCTCCCCGAGCGCCGGAGGCGCGAGGGTGGTGAGCGACGGCGGAATACGGACCCAGAGGGTGAGAGACACACGATGGTGACGGGAATCATCGGCAAGAAGATCGGGATGACGCAGGTGTTCGGCGCCGACGGCGTCGTGACGCCGGTCACCGTGATCAAGGCGGGCCCCTGCGTGGTGGTGCAGACCAAGACCGCGCAGAGCGACGGCTACCAGGCGGCGCAGATCGGCCTCGTGGAGGCCAAGCCCGCGAAGGTGAGCCGCGGCCTGCAGGGCCACTACGCGAAGGCCAACGTGCCGCCGACGCGCGTGCGCCGCGAAGTGGGCGTGTCGGGCGACGGCGTGACGGCTGGCAGCGAGGTGCTCGCGAGCGCCCTCTTCGCCGACGGCGAGGTGGTCGACGTGATCGGCACGTCGCGAGGACACGGCTTCCAGGGTGTGGTCAAGCGTCACGGCTTCGGCGGCGGCGCGGCGACGCACGGCTCGATGTTCCACCGGGCGCCGGGGTCGATTGGCGCCTCGTCGTATCCCTCGCGCGTGGTCAAGGGCATGCGCGCGGCGGGCCACATGGGCTACGACCGCGTGACGGTGCACAACCTGAAGATCGTGCGGGTGGACGGCGAGAACCACCTGTTGCTGATCAAGGGTGCCGTCCCCGGCCCGCGCAACGGCATCGTCCTCATCCGGAAGGCGAAGAAGGCCAAGCCGGTGCGCGTGCCGCAGGTCGAGACCAAGAAGGGGAAGAAGTAAATGCAGCTCGACGTCGTCAACGCCAGCAACGAGAAGGTCGGGGCGCTCGACCTGCGCGACGAGGTGTTCGGGCAGCGCGTGCGGACGGACCTGATCTGGGAAGCGGTCAAGCACGAGCAGGCCGAGGCGCGGGCGGGCACGCACGCGACCAAGAGCCGCGGCGAGGTCGCCGGTTCGGGCCGCAAGCTGTGGAAGCAGAAGGGCACGGGCCGGGCGCGCGTGAGCGACGTGCGCAATCCGATCTGGCGCAAGGGCGGCACGGTCTTCGGCCCCCAGCCGCGCGACTACGGCTACGCCTTCCCCAAGAAGATGGCCAAGGGCGCGCTGCGTGATGCGCTGGCGGCCAAGATCCGCGACGGCGCGGTGGTGGTGGTCGACGCGCTGACGGTGAACGAGGCCAAGACCCGCGAGGCGGCCCGGCTGCTGAAGGGGCTGGGCCACACGCGCAAGACGCTCGTCATCGACGTGCAGCCGGCCGACGCGCTGGTGCTCTCGACGCGCAACCTGGCCGGCGTGCGACTGGTGCCGGCCAACCGGGTCACCGCGCGCGACGTGATGGATTGCGCGAAGGTCATTGCCAGCCAGGCGGCGCTGACGCGCCTGCAGGAGGTGCTGGGCTGAGGCGCAGGCCTCCCCGGCACGAGGAACGATGAAACTCACCGACGTCATCCGCCGGCCGCTCGTCACCGAGAAGAGCACGCTCCAGCGCGAGCTGGGCAACGTGCTCGCGTTCGAGGTGCACGTGGACGCCACCAAGGTGGAGATCAAGAACGCCGTGGAGCAGCTCTTCGGCACGAAGGTCGCCGACGTGCGCACCGCGAGCCAGCGGGGCAAGCTGAAGCGCCAGGGCCGGTTCGTGGGGCGGCGCAGCGACTGGAAGAAGGCCTACGTTCGCCTGAAGGCCGACCAGAAGGTGCCCGAGATTCTGGAGATCGCGTAAGCGAGGACGACTCCCATGCCAGTTCGCACGTACAAGCCGACGTCGGCGGGGCGCCGTTTCCAGACGGTGCAGACCTTCGACGAGATCACGGCCACCGAGCCGTACAAGCCGCTGACCGAGCCGCTCAAGAAGAGCGGCGGCCGCAACAACCAGGGCGAACTCACGTCGTGGTGGCGCGGCGGCGGGCACAAGCGCACGTACCGGGTCATCGACTTCCGGCGCGACAAGCGCGACATTCCCGCGAAGGTGTCGACGATCGAGTACGACCCGAACCGGTCGGCCCGCATCGCGCTCGTGACCTACGCCGACGGCGAGAAGCGCTACATCCTGCACCCCGTGGGGCTGAAGGTGGGCGACTCGATCACGGCCGGGGTCACGGCCGACATCCTGCCGGGCAACGCGCTGCCGCTGCGCAACATCCCGCTGGGCACGGTGGTGCACAACGTGGAGCTGCGCCCGGGCAAGGGCGGGCAGATGGCGCGCAGCGCCGGGGCCGCCGTGCAGGTGGTGGCCAAGGAAGGCGACTACGCCACGCTGCGGATGCCCTCGAGCGAGGTGCGCCTGGTGAACCTCGAGTGCTACGCCACGGTGGGCCAGGTCGGCAACGTGGACCACGAGAACGTGTCGGTGGGCAAGGCGGGCCGGACCCGGTGGAAGGGCAAGCGGCCGCACGTGCGGGGCGTGGCCATGAACCCGGTGGACCACCCGCTCGGCGGCGGCGAGGGCAAGACCTCGGGCGGTCGTCACCCGGTGACGCCGTGGGGCGTGCCGACCAAGGGCTACAAGACGCGCAACCGCAAGGCGACCGACGCGTTCATCGTCACGCGCAGGCAGAAGTAGGCCGGAACCATGAGCAGATCGCTGAAGAAGGGCCCGTTCATCGACACGCCGCTCCTCGAGAAGATCGAGGCGATGAACGCTGCCAACGAGAAGAAGGTCGTCAAGACCTGGTCGCGGCGCTCGACGGTGATTCCCGAGATGATCGGGCACACGCTGGCGGTGCACAACGGCAAGAAGTTCGTGCCCGTGTACGTGACCGAGAACATGGTCGGCCACAAGCTCGGCGAGTTCGCGGCGACGCGGTCGTTCAAGGGGCACCCCTTGAAGTCCGAGAAGGCCGGGAAGTAGGAGACGACGATGGTGCAAGCGACAGCAACCGCCCGCGGCGTCCGGACGTCGGCGCAGAAGGCCGGCCTGGTCCTGGATCTGATCCGGGGCAAGGACGTGACCAGCGCGCTGGCGATGTTGAAGTTCTCGACCAAGGGCGTGGCGCGGAACATCCACACGCTGCTGGCGTCGGCGATTGCCAACGCGCAGCAGGTCGAGGGGTTCGGAGGCGACGTCGAGCGTCTCTACGTGTCGGCCGCGTATGCCGACCAGGGCACGTCGTTCAAGCGCGTGCGCCCGGCCCCGATGGGTCGCGCGTTCCGCGTGGTGAAGCGGACGGCGCACCTGACGGTGCAGGTGACCGAGCGGCCGGTGCGCCGTCGGGCGCCCCAGGCCCCCACCACGCCCCGCGCGCGCAAGTCCGCGGGCGCCGAGAAGAACTGAGGACGAGGATTACATGGGCCAGAAGGTTCATCCCTACGGGTTCCGGCTCGGGTTCAACAAGACCTGGCGCTCGCGGTGGTTCGCCGACAAGGACTACGCCAAGCTGCTGCACGAGGACCTGAAGCTGCGCGACGACCTGAAGAAGCGGTTCGCGCACGCGGGCGTGTCCAAGGTGGAGATCGAGCGGGCGGCCAACAAGCTGAAGGTCGACATCCACACCAGCCGGCCGGGCATCATCATCGGCCGCAAGGGTGCGGAGGTGGACAAGCTCAAGGCGCAGGTGCAGAAGCGCACCAACCGCGAGGTGTTCATCAACATCCAGGAGATCCAGAAGCCGGAGCTCGACGCCCAGCTGATCGCCGAGTCGGTGGCGATGCAGCTCGAGAAGCGCATCGCCTTCCGTCGCGCGATGCGCAAGGCGGTGGAGTCGGCGCTGCGGTTCGGTGCGCGCGGCATCAAGGTGCGCGTGTCGGGCCGGCTCAACGGGGCCGAGATCGCGCGGTCGGAGTGGTATCTGCACGGGCAGCTGCCGCTGCAGACGCTGCGGGCCGACATCGACTACGGCTTTGCCGAGGCGCGGACGACGTACGGCGCGATCGGCGTGAAGGTGTGGCTCTTCCAGGGAGAGCGCCTCGTGCCCAAGCTGGGTCGCGAGGAGGAGCAGTACCGGTCGCCGCGGCGTGCCGCGGGGGGCCGGGGATAGGAACGAATCGCCATGTTGATGCCCAAGAAGGTCAAGTACCGCAAGCAGCAGCGCGGGCGCATGACAGGCAAGGCCTGGCGCGGGTCCGACGTCAGCTTCGGTGACTACGGGCTGAAGGCGCTCGAGCCCTGCTGGCTGACGGCGCGCCAGATCGAAGCGGCACGTATCGCGATGACCCGCTTCATCAAGCGCGGCGGCAAGATCTGGATTCGGGTGTTCCCCGACAAGCCGATCACGAAGAAGCCGCAGGAAACCCGTATGGGTAAGGGCAAGGGCGCCCCCGAAGCCTGGGTGTGCGTGATCAAGCCCGGCCGCATCCTCTTCGAGATGGAGGGGGTGGACGAGGCGACGGCCAAGCGCGCGATGGAGCTGGCCGCGGCGAAGCTGCCGATCCACACCAAGTTCGCGACCCGGTTCGCGCAGGAGCAGGCGTGATGGCCAAGGTGGCGGAGTTCAAGGACCTCGGCGTCGAGCAGCTGCAGCAGCGCGCGGCCGAGATCGATCGGGAGCTGTTCACGCTGCGGATCCGCAAGGCGATGGGGCAGCTCGATCGGCCGCTGCAGATCCGGGCGCTGCGCCGGGACCTGGCGCGGGTGAAGACGGTGCTGCGGCAGAAGGCCGGCCGCTAGGCCGCACGGGATCAGGAAGCGAGCTATGGCAGCCAAGGCAGAGATCGTCGGTCGCGTCGTGAGCGACAAGATGGACAAGGGTGTGGTCGTCGCCGTGACGCGGCAGGTGCGGCACGAGGTGTATGGCAAGGGCCAGCGCAAGACGACGCGATTCATGGCGCACGACGAGGCCAACGCCGCGAAGGTCGGCGACACGGTGGCGATCGTCGAGAGCCGCCCCCTGAGCCGCCGCAAGCGGTTCGTGGTGACGCGGATCGTCGAGCAGGCGAAGGGGATCTAGGAGGCCGCGATGATTCAGATGCGATCGATCCTCGACGTGGCCGACAACTCCGGCGCGCGCAAGATCTCCGTGATCAACCCGATTGGCGGGTCCACGGGGCGGTACGCGCGACTCGGCGACATCGTCACGGCGTCGGTGAAGGAAGCGGCGCCGGACGGCAACGTCAAGAAGGGCCAGGTGGTGAAGGCGGTCATCGTGCGGACGCGCAAGGAACAGCGCCGCAAGGATGGCAGCTACATCCGCTTCGACCGCAACGCCGCGGTGCTGGTCAAGGACGATGGCGAGCCGATCGGGACCCGCGTGTTCGGGCCGGTGGCGCGTGAACTGCGCGAGCGGAAGTTCATGAAGATCATCTCGCTCGCCCCCGAGGTGCTGTAGGCGATGGCTGGCTTGAAGCGGATTCGCAAGAACGACGAGGTCATCGTCATCGCCGGCCGCGATCGCGGCAAGCGGGGACGCGTGACGCTGGTGGATGCCGAGCGCAACCGGGTGGTGGTCGAGGGCGTGAGCCTCGTCAAGCGGCACACGAAGCCGAACCCCCAGAAGCAGGTGCAGGGCGGCATCGTGGAGCAGGAGGCGTCGATTCACGCCTCCAACGTGATGCTGGTGGACCCGGCCTCGGGCAAGCGCACCCGCGTGGGGATGCGCATCGAGAGCGACGGCCGCAAGGTCCGTGTCAGCCGACGCAAGGACGGCGGAGTGATCGACAAATGAGCCGGCTGAAGGAGCGCTACACGGGAGAGGTGGCGCCGGCGCTGCAGAAGGAATTCGGGTACGCCAACGTGATGGCGATCCCGAAGATCACCAAGGTGGTGGTCAACCTCGGGCTCGGCGAAGCCACCCAGAACGCCAAGATCGTGGACGTGGCGGCCGAGGAACTCGGGCGTATCGCGGGGCAGAAGGCCGTCGTGACGCGCGCCAAGAAGTCGATCGCGCAGTTCCGCGTGCGGCAGGGCATGCCCATCGGCACGATGGTCACGCTGCGCGGGAGCCGGATGTTCGACTTCCTGGACCGGCTGATCTCGATGTCGCTGCCGCGCGTGCGCGACTTCCGGGGGATTCCGACCAAGGGCTTCGACGGGCGCGGCAACTACACGCTCGGGCTCAAGGACCAGCTGATCTTCCCGGAGATCGACTACATGCGCGTGGACAAGCCGCGCGGCATGAACATCACCGTGGTGACCACGGCCAAGACCGACGAGGAGGCGCGGCGGCTGCTGCAGCTCCTCGGTTTCCCCTTCAGGCAGGCGTAGATGGCGACGACCGCAAAGATCGCGAAAGAAGAGAAGGCGCACAAGTTCGACGTGCGCGCGCGCAACCGCTGCAAGCGGTGCGGGCGTCCGCGGGCGTACCTCCGGAAGTTCGCCCTGTGCCGTCTGTGTTTCCGTGAGCTCGCGCTGCGGGGCGAGGTCGCGGGTGTGACCAAGAGCAGCTGGTAAGCCACAGCAGGGCCGGAAGCGCAGGCCCGCGGCCGTGAGGCCGGCGGGAACCGCGCTGCCGTGGAGCGCGCGCGGCCCCCAGCGGGTCGCGCGGCGCCCGGCCCACGAGGACAAGGTATGACTGACCCGATTGCCGACATGCTCACGCGGATTCGCAATGCCGTCCAGTCGCGCCACACGCGCGTGGACGTGCCCGCGTCGAAGCTGAAGCTCGAGATCGCCCGGATCCTGGAAGCCGAGGGGTACATCGGCGGCTTCAAGCTGATCGACGACCCGAGCCGCCCTGCGTCGCCGCAGAAGGTGGTGCGGATCGCACTGAAGTACGGCCCGCGCGGCGAGCGCGTGATCTCCGGGCTCGAGCGGGTGAGCCGCCCGGGGCGCCGCGTCTACTTCGGGCGCGAGTCGGTGCCCACGGTGCTCGGCGGGCTCGGTACCGCGATCCTGACCACGTCGCAGGGCGTGATGACGGGACGCGACGCGAGCAAGGCCGGCGTCGGCGGCGAAGTGCTCTGCAACGTCTGGTAAGGACTGAGGAACATGTCTCGAATTGGCAAGAAGCCGATCCCCGTCCCGAAGGGCGTGCAGGTCACGCTGAAGGACGGCCTGGTCGAGGTCAAGGGCCCGAAGGGCCAGCTCTCGCAGACGCTGCCCCCGGGCGTGACCGTGGTGCTCGAGGACGGGCAGCTCGTCGCCAGCGTGGGCGAGGCGCGCGATCAGCGCAAGTTCCACGGCCTGGGCCGCACGCTGGTCGCCAACGCGGTGCTGGGCGTGTCGGAGGGCTTCAAGCGCGAGCTCGACATCGTCGGCGTGGGGTACCGCGCCGAGGTCAAGGGGCGCGACGTGCACTTCGCGCTCGGGTATTCGCACCCGGTGGTCTTCCCGCTGCCGCAGGGCATCGACGTCGCCATCGACAAGCAGACGCACGTCACCGTGTCGGGCATCGACAAGCAGCTGGTCGGCCAGGTGGCCGCCAACATGCGGTCGCTGCGCAAGCCGGACCCCTACAAGCAGAAGGGTGTCCGCTACACCGGCGAAGTGCTGAAGAAGAAGGCCGGCAAGGCCGGCGCGAAGTGACGCGCGCTGAAGCGGAGAAGCTGCCGTGAAGATCGAAACCAAGAAGGACCGCCGCGAACGCATCCGCCTGCGTCTGCGCAAGAAGCTCGCGGGCGACGCGACGCGGCCGCGCCTGGCCGTGTTCCGCAGCGTGGCGCACATCTACGTGCAGGCCATCGACGACGCCAGTGGCACGACGCTGGCGTCGGCGAGCACCACCGAGGCGGCCGTGAAGGGCCAGCTCGCCGAGGGCGCCCGCACGGGCAACGTGAAGGGCGCGGCGGCGGTGGGGCGGATCCTCGCCGAGCGGCTGAAGGAGAAGGGCATCACGCGCGTCGTGTTCGACCGCGGCGGATTCCTGTACCACGGGCGCGTGCGCGCCGTCGCCGAAGCCGCGCGCGAAGCCGGCCTCGAGTTCTGAGGACTGACCCATGTACGAATTCCGCGATCGCATCGACGCGAGCCAGCTCGAGCTGAAGGACACCGTGGTGTCCATCAACCGCGTCACCAAGGTGGTCAAGGGCGGCAAGAACCTGTCGTTCAGCGCCCTGGTGATCGTCGGCGACAACAACGGCCACGTCGGCTTCGGCGTGGGCAAGGCCAAGGAAGTGCCCTCCGCGATCAAGAAGGGCATCGAGGCGGCCAAGAAGTCGCTGATCCAGGTGCCGCTCAAGGGGACGACGGTGCCGCACGAGGTGACCGGGCGCTTCGGCGCGGGGCGCGTGCTGCTCAAGCCGGCCCCCGATGGCACGGGCATCATCGCCGGCGGCGCCGTGCGCGCCGTGGTCGAGGCGGCGGGCATCCAGAACGTGCTGACCAAGTCGCTCGGGTCGGCCAACCCGCACAACGTCGTGCGCGCCACCTTCGCGGGCCTGAAGGGCCTCAAGGACCCGGCCGCCATCGCGCGGCTGCGTGGCAAGACGACCGAAGAACTGGTCAACGCCTGAGGGACGTGATGTCGGAGACTCCCACCCGTCGACAGAAGCCGGCCACGCCGGCGGCACCCAAGGGCAAGACCCTGAAGGTGACGCTCGTGCGCAGCACGATCGGCTACGACAAGAAGCAGGGCGAGATCGTCAAGGGTCTCGGCCTGCGCAAGATTGGCCACACGGTGGACGTGCTCGATCACCCCGCGATGCGCGGGATGATTCGCAAGGTGCGCCACCTGGTGACCGTGGCCGACGCCTAGGCGTCGCGCCCGAAGGATCGAGGCAATCATGGATCTGAGCGATCTCAAGCCGGCCGAGGGGGCCACGCACGCGACCAAGCGGGTCGGGCGCGGCCAGGGCTCGGGCAACGGCAAGACGGCCGGTCGTGGCCACAAGGGCGCCAAGTCGCGCTCGGGCTTCAAGCGCAAGCGCGGGTTCGAGGGCGGCCAGATGCCGCTGCATCGTCGCCTGCCGAAGCGCGGCTTCACCAACGTGTTCCGGACCGACTATGCCGTGATCAACCTCGACCAGCTCGAGGGGTTGTTCGAGGCCGGCACGGAGGTGACCCCCGACGTGCTGCACGCCCAGGGCCTCGCCCAGGGCAGCCAGAAGATCAAGGTGCTCGGCCGTGGCGAGGTGACCAAGGCGCTCACGGTGAAGGCACACAAGTTCAGCGGTGCGGCGGCGCAGAAGATCCAGGCCGCCGGCGGCACGGCCGAGACGATCTAGACAATTGCAGAATTTCAGGAGTTCAGAATTGCAGGAAGCGCCCGTGCTTCGATGGTGGGTGAGATTCTGAAATCCTGAAATCGTGAAATTGCCAGGTTCCCAATGGACAGTCTCAGAAACATCTTCGCCGTCCCGGAGCTGCGTGCCCGGGTGCTGTTCACGCTGGCACTGCTCGGCGTGTTCCGCATCGGCCACCACATCCCCACGCCCGGTGTGAACACCGAGGCGCTGGCGCTGTTGGCCGAGCAGGCGCGCAACACGATGTTCGGCCTCTACGACCTGTTCTCGGGCGGCAACCTGTCGCGCGTGACGATCTTCGCCCTGGGCGTGATGCCCTACATCAGTGCGTCGATCATCCTGCAGTTGCTCACGGTCGTGTGGCCGACCCTCGAGCGGATCTCCAAGGAAGGCGAGCTCGGCCGTCGCAAGATCACCCAGTACACGCGCTACGGCACCATCCTGCTGTCGGTCATCCAGGCGCTGAGCATCGCGATCTTCCTGGAGCGCCAGACCAACATCGCGGGCGGTCTGCCCCTCGTGTACGACCCGGGGTGGGGCTTCCGCCTCCTCACGGTGCTCACGCTCACGACCGGCTCGGTCTTCGTGATGTGGCTCGGTGAGCAGATCACCGAGCGCGGTGTCGGCAACGGCATGTCGCTCATCATCTACGCCGGCATCGTCGTCGGCCTGCCGCGCGCCGTGATGACGACGCTCGATCAGCTCAAGACGGGCGAGATCGGGCTGCTGCGGCTGGCCCTGCTGCTGCTGGTGATGGTGGCGGTGGTGGCGGCCATCGTGTACGTGGAGCGCGCCCATCGGCGCGTGACGGTGCACTACGCCAAGCGCGTGGTGGGCCGGCGTCAGTACGGCGGGTCGAGCACGCACATCCCCCTGAAGGTGAACACGGGCGGTGTGATGCCGGTCATCTTCGCCTCGTCGCTGCTGGCGTTCCCCGCGACGATCGCGGGGATGTTCCCGCCGGAGAGCTGGGTGCAGCGCGTGGCGCAGCAGCTGGCGTGGGGCATGCCGCTCTACAACCTGCTGCAGGTCGTCCTCATCATCTTCTTCGCGTACTTCTACACCGCCATCGTCTTCAATCCCGACGACGTGGCCGAGAACATGCGGAAGTACGGGGGGTTCGTGCCGGGCATCCGCCCGGGCAAGCGGACGGCGGAGTACATCGACCTCATCCTGACCCGCATCACGCTGGTCGGGGCGCTCTACCTGGCCGCCGTGGCGCTCCTGCCGGAGTTCCTGATCAGCGGGTTCAAGGTGGCGCCGATCCCGTTCGTCGGCGAGTCGCTCGACGCGGCGCTGCCGGGCTGGTTCACCAACGGCCTGGGCGTGACGTTCTTCTTCGGGGGCACGTCGCTGCTGATCGTCGTGGGCGTGGCCATGGATACGGTGCAGCAGCTCGAGTCGCAGCTCATCATGCGTCACTACGACGGCTTCATGAAGAAGACGCGAATCCGTGGCCGGAGAGGGTAGGCCGCGGTTGGCTCGACCGGGACTCAACGTGGTGATGCTCGGCCCGCCAGGCGCGGGCAAGGGCACGCAGGCGAGCCGGCTCGCCCGGCACTACGGGGTGCCGAAGGTCTCGACCGGCGACATCCTCCGGGAGGCCGCCGCCGCGGGCACGGCGCTCGGACTGGAAGCGAAGGCCCGGATCGACCAGGGCCACCTCGTCAGCGACGACGTGGCCATCGCCATCGTCCGGGAACGCCTGGGTAGACAGGACGTCGCTTTCGGGTTTATCCTTGATGGTTTCCCGCGGACGGTGGACCAGGCCGTCGCGCTGGACGACATGATGCGTGAGCGGTCGCCGTTGACGGTCCTGCACCTGGTGGTGCCCGTGGACGTGCTGGTCGGCCGCCTCCATCAGCGGCGGATCTGCAGCGTGTGTGGCACCAACGCCGATCCGACCAAGGCCGAGACGGTGTGTGCCGTGTGTGGTGGGGCCCTGGTGACGCGGGCCGACGATGACGAGCAGGTGGTGCGCAATCGCCTGCAGATTTACGAGGACCGGACGGCGCCGCTGGTGGAGTACTACCGGGGGCGTCCGACGTTCTTCTCCATCGACGGCAACCAGCCGCCCGATGCGGTGGCGGCGGCGATGCAGGGCGCGCTGGCGTCGGCGATGGCGGTGGGCCAGACGGGGAGTCCGCGGTGATCACCTGCCGATCGGCCGAGGAGCTCGCGAAGCTGCGGGCGGCCAATCAGCTCGTGGCGAGGATTCTGGCGGACCTCTGCCGGTTGGTCGTGCCTGGCGCGACGACGGCGGGGATCGACGCCGAGGCCGAGCGGTTGGTGCGCGAGGCCGGCGCCGAGCCGGCGTTCAAGGGGTATCGCGGGTTTCCCGCGACCATCTGCGCGTCGCGTAATCACGAGGTGGTGCACGGCATCCCCTCGTCGCAGCCGCTGGTGGAGGGCGACATCCTCTCGATCGACATGGGGGTGAAGCTCGACGGGTACTACGGCGACTCGGCGGTGACGGTGGGCGTCGGCGCGATCAGCGCGGAGGCGAAGCGGTTGCTCGAGGTGACCGAGGCGTCGTTGTACGCGGGGATCGACGCGGTGCGGCCGGGTGCGCGGGTGTCCGACATCGGCCAGGCCGTGCAGCAGTACGTGGAAGCCCAGGGCTTCACGGTGGTCCGCGAGTTCGTGGGACACGGCATCGGCACGAAGCTGCACGAGGAGCCGCAGATTCCCAACTACGGCCCCGGGGGGCGTGGTCCGCGGCTGGCCGAGGGCATGGTGCTGGCCATCGAGCCCATGGTGAACGCGGGCCGGCCGGCGGTGCGGGTGCTGTCGGACGGGTGGACGGCGGTGACGGTGGACGGCAAGCTGTCGGCCCACTTCGAGCACACGGTGGCAGTCACGAGCGACGGGGCAGAGGTCCTGACGCTTCGGCCGACCACGGTCGCGGCCGGCCGCTGAGGGTGTTGCAAGTAAGCCGGCGTCATGAGTGACGGGCTGCGCGGCACGGTGATCGAACAACTGCCGCAGGCGCTGTACCGCGTGCGACTGGATTCCGGGCACGTGATCACGGCGCATGGCACCGGGGACATCCGCCGGAACTTCGTGCGGATCCTGGTGGGGGATCGGGTGGTTGTGCGGGTGTCGCCGATGGACGTCACGCGCGGCCGGATTGTAGAGAGGCTCAGGTAGGGCCGGCTCGCCGAGCCGGCCGTCACCACGCTGCGGAGGCACGGACGCCTCGGAGAGGCGTCCCTACCAAGGGCCGGGCGAGAGGGAACGATGAAGGTCAGAGCATCAGTCAAGCGCATCTGCGCCAAGTGCAAGATCGTCCGCCGGCGCGGTGTCGTCCGGGTGATTTGCGACAACCAGAAGCACAAGCAGCGGCAGGGATAAGGGCATGGCACGTATCGCAGGCGTGGATCTTCCGCGTACCAAGCGCGTCGAGATCGGGTTGACGTACATCTTCGGCATCGGGCGGAAGCGCTCGGGCGACATCCTCGAGGCGTCGGGCGTGAGCCCCGACGTGCGGGTGAAGGACCTCACCGAAGAGGACGTGCGGTCGATCTCGAAGGTCATCGAGGAACTGGGCGGCGTCGAGGGCGACCTCCGCAAGGAGATTTCGCTCAACATCAAGCGCCTGATGGAGATCGGGTGCTACCGCGGCCTGAGGCACCGCCGCAGCCTGCCGGTGCGCGGTCAGCGCACCAAGACCAACGCGCGCACGCGCAAGGGACCGCGCAAGGGCGCGATCGCCAAGAAGAAGACGGTGTAGGACCATGGCAGACGAGAAGAAGGGCGCGGCAGGCCGCAAGAAGGTCTTCAAGAAGCGCGGCGAGAAGAAGGTCGTCCACAGCGGCGTGGCCCACATCCAGGCCTCGTTCAACAACACGCTGGTGACGATCACCGACGCCGAGGGCAACGTGGTGTCGTGGTCGAGTGCCGGCGCGATCGGGTTCAAGGGATCGCGCAAGGGCACGCCGTTTGCCGCCACGCAGGCGGCGATGAACGCCGGGACGGCTGCCAAGGCCGTCGGCATGCGGACCATCGAGGTTCGCGTCAAGGGACCGGGTGCGGGTCGCGAATCGGCCGTCCGCGCTCTTTCCAACGTCGGGCTGGACGTGAAGACCATCCGCGACGTCACGCCGATTCCGCACAACGGCTGCCGGCCGCCCAAGAAGCGTCGCGTGTAGCGACGGGCGTCCACGGCCGTTCAAAAGGGAGGGCACGCCCACCGGCGTGCTGATCCGCGCGCTTCGGCGCGCGTCGTGAGAAGGACACGAAGGCTCAATGGCTCGATACATCGGTCCCGTCTGTCGGCTGTGCCGGCGAGAGGGCATGAAGCTCTTCCTGAAGGGGGAGCGCTGCTACACGGAGAAGTGCGCGATCGAGAAGCGCAACCTGCCGCCAGGACAGCACGGCAAGGCCCGCAAGGCCAAGCTGCTCGGCTACGGCCTGCAGCTGCGCGAGAAGCAGAAGGTCAAGCGCATCTACGGCGTGCTCGAGAACCAGTTCCGCCGGTACTTCGAGACGGCCGACCGGCAGCGTGGCATCACGGGCGAGACGCTGCTCCAGTTGCTGGAGCGTCGCCTCGACAACGCGGTGTATCGCCTCGGTTTCGCCACGTCGCGCGCCCAGGCGCGCCAGCTGGTCAAGCACGGGCACTTCCTCGTCAACGGCAAGAAGGTGGATATCCCGTCCTACCAGCTCCGCCAGGGCGACGTGGTCAGCCTGCGCCCGTCGAGCGAGAAGAACCCGGCGATCCTGCACGCGATCGAGGAAGTGAAGGGCCGCGGGATTCCCGACTGGCTCGCCCTCGACGCCGCGGCGTCGTCGGGCCGCGTGGTGTCGCTGCCGACGCGCGAGCAGATCAACCTGCCCGTGCAGGAGCAGCTGATCGTCGAGCTCTACTCGAAGTAGCGGCCGGACTCGTCCGGCAGCCCCGCCGCGGCCCGGGCCGGACGACCCGGGCCGGCGCGCGGTGGCCACAGGGGACGCGCCGTGCGCGTCCGTGGCCGTTCATATCAGACTGGAAAGGACAACATCGATGCTGTGGAAGGGGTTCCAGCGCCCGAAGCGACTCGACGTCGAACGCGAGAGCCAGACCGGCCGGTTCGGGCGGTTCACCGCGCAGCCGTTCGAGCGCGGGTGGGGTACCACCATCGGCAACGCGATGCGCCGCGTGCTGCTGTCGTCCATCGAGGGCGCGGCCATCACCGCGGTGAAGATCGAGGGCGTCCAGCACGAGTTCTCGCCCGTCGAGGGCGTGGTGGAAGACGCCACCGACATCATCCTCAACCTCAAGCAGGTGCCGATCAAGCTGCATGGGGATGAGACCAAGATGCTCTACGTCCGCGTGGACAAGGCCGGCCCCGTGCTCGCGCGCGACATCGAGGTCGATCAGTCCGTCGAGATCCTCGACCCCGACGCGCACATCGCGACGGTGTCCGAGGGCGGCAAGCTGTACATGGAACTGCGCCTGAAGAACGGGCGCGGCTACGTGTTGGCCGATCGCAACTTCGACGAGGACCTGGGCATCGGCTGGATCCCGGTGGACTCGGTCCACTCGCCGGTCCGCAAGGTGAACTACCTCGTGGAGTCGGCGCGTGTCGGCCAGAACACCGACTACGACAAGCTGACCCTCGAGGTGACCACCAACGGGGCCGTCTCGCCGACCGAGGCCATCGAGCTGGCGGCGCAACTGCTCCGCGATCACCTGTTCATCTTCGGCGGCGACGACGACGACGATGTCGTCGTGGGCGAGGGCGGCGACGCCACGCCGGCCACGCTGACCGAGGAGAGCAACGAGCACCTCGACAAGAGCATCGAGGAGCTCGAGCTGTCGGTGCGGTCGTACAACTGTCTGAAGAACGCCAACATCCGGACCATCCGGGAGCTGGTGGCCAAGACCGAGAACGACCTGCTGAAGACGAAGAACTTCGGCCGCAAGTCGCTCAACGAGATCAAGGAGATCCTCCAGACGATGGGTCTCAGCCTCGGCATGAGCGTGGAGCAGCCTCAGTAGGGAGCCTACGAGCCTACGGCCTACTGCCTACGACCAACAGGTCGGCGGTAGGCTGCAGGCTGCAGGCTGCATGAGACGAGTAGACCCATGAGACACGCTGTTGCCCATCGCAAGCTCGGACGCGTCACCGAGCACCGCATCGCCCTCCTGCGCAACCAGGCCCAGGCCCTGCTCCGCCACGAGCGGATCCAGACCACCGTGCCCAAGGCCAAGGAACTGCGGCCCTATGTCGAGCGCATCATCTCGATCGCCAAGCGCAGCCTCGTGGCGCAGGGCACCGACGAGGAGAAGCGCGTCCGCCGCATGACGGCCGAGCGGCTGGTCGCGCGCGACGTCGCCGACAAGAAGGTCGTGACCAAGCTGTTCGACACGATCGCCCCGCGCTTTGCCGAGCGTCCGGGAGGCTACACCCGCCTCCTCAAGCTCGGACATCGTCGCGGCGACGCCGCCGAGGTCGCCCAGATCGAACTCGTCGGCAGCGAGTACGATCCCAACGCCCAGGCATCGTCGGTCGACGCGGCCGAAGAGCCGAAGGGCCTGCGTGGCCGCGCGAAGGCCGCGGTGAAGAAGCTGCAGGACGAGGGTGCGACCGAGGGCGAGGGCAAGCCGAAGCGCGCCCGCAAGGCCGCAAAGTCGTAGCGAGGCCGGCTGCCCCGAACGGGCCGCCACCCTCACGCAGCAGTCAGGAAGGGCGCGTCACGATGACGCGCCCTTTCCATTTGCCACCTGTTCGCCCACGACCCAGCCCCACGTTTGGTTCCGGTATGGCACTCCGCGACGTGTTGCCCCTCGGCCTCCGCATGCGCGGCGGGCACGGCCTGTGGTCGATCGTGGCGTTCGCGTTCCCGTCGGCGGCCCTGGCGCAGGAGGAGCATTACGGCGTCGCCGTGCTCCTGTTCGTGGCCGAGACCCTGTTCGCCCTCGCGCTCCTCGGCATGCGTCTGGGCATCGCCTGGCGCGCGTCCGGCGCCGATGCGGCGCTTCGCGAGCGGCTGCGCCGAACCCGACGCAACATACCCGGCGTGCTGGTGATGATTGCGGTCGGCCTGGTGTGGGGCCTCGCCATCGCCGGCCTCTCGCTCGCCCTGCGGCCCCCCGACGACCTGCTGCCGACGGTGATCGCCCGGGCACAGCCGATGATGGCGGGCCTGCTGCTGGCGGCCGTCCTCGACACGCTCATCGCGCCCGTGCGGTCACCGGCGTGGCTGGAAACCGGGATTGCCTGGCAGGCAAGCCGCTCCAGCGTGCTGCTGGTCTCGATCCTCGTGGGCCTGCCCCTCGCGTGGTACTTCGGTGTGCAGGGGCTGGTGTGGAGCTTCCTGGGCCTCCGCCTGATTGCGGACCTCGGCGGCATGAGGCGGGGCGAGCGGGAGCGCATCCGGTCGCTGACCTTCGACGGACCGCAGGAACCGGACCGGGCGGCGCGTGACGTGCCCAGGACGCCGCCCGCGTTCTCGACGGCACACGCCCGGCACGATCCCCGAGACCCCCGCCGCCTCCCGGGGTAGAGCAGTGCGCGTGCGGCGGGCAGCTGCCGGGGGCTGAGCCCTGAGCCTCGCGTCCTGGTCGTGCGCCTACTGCCTGACCATGACCGGCTGCGTCCAGGCGAGGTGGCCGTTGGACTCGACCACCTTCGCGCGCACGTAGCCTTCCGATCCGTTCATGCGGTAGGTCGCCGTGGGGCCGGCGACCTCCTCCAGCACCGCCCCGCCCTTCCCGATGAACTGGATGCGGTAGCCGGCAAACGACGCGGGCTTGACGCTCACCGTGATGGCGCCGCCCTCCACGCGGTAGTTCGTCAGTTCGACGCCTGTGGAGGCGTAGAACTCGCCGCGGTCGAGGGCCTCGACGATCGCGCGGGGCTCGAGGCTGGCCGCGCGCACCATCACCCAGCCCTGGCCCGGCTTCGAGGCGGTGGGATCCCAGGGCGCCTTGAAGTCGTGGGCGTCGTCCACGGCGATGCCGTAGAGGAGGATGCCGCGCGACAGCAGCACGTCCCACACCTGCTCGAGGCTCGGGTGGCCGCTTCCGCCGAGGTTGTTGACCATCGGGTGGCCGTTGAACACCTCGAACAGCCGGTTGTTCTTCACCGCGGCGAGGTCGTCGGCCGTGATGGCCCAGCCGAAGTTCGGATGGTTGATGTGCGGGATGCCGTCGGCGGCCCGAATGGCGTCGACGTTCTTCTGGAGCACGTCGGCTACGCTCGATCCGCTCGAGGGTGCGACCCGGCGCGCCACGTCGAGGCCGTTGATGTGGAGCGGCTTCTTCTCGAAGCTCGACGAGACCTCCTCGCCCTTGATGACGAGGAACTTGCCGTCGGCCCCGTGCAGCGCGTTGAGCGCCGTGACGTCGGTGAGGAAGTTGTGGTCGGTGAGGACCAGGAAGTCGTAGCGGTGCTCGCGATACCAGCGCACCACGTCGTCCGGGGTGCTGTCGCCGTCGCTGTTCAGCGTGTGCGTGTGCGTGTTGCCCTTGTACCAGCGCGTGGACGCGGCCGCCGGGGCCTGTCCCTCGTCGGGGGAAGACGCGCCGCCGGCGACGGCGAAGGTGGCGGCACAGAGCAGCGTGGTGGCGAGCAGGGCGCGTCGGCGTTCCATCGCCGCCAAGGGTATCTCAGGTGTGTGACGGCCGAGCACCGCGGCTGGCGGCCGGCTCGGAGAGCCGGCCCTGCCGACGGACCTGCTACGCCTCGCTCTCGACGCCCTGCTCGGTCTTGTGCGCCGCCACGATCTTGCCCTGCAGGTGCGGCGGCACTTCCTCGTAGTGCGAGTGGGTCATGCTGTAGGAGCCCCGGCCCCCCGTCGCCGACGTCAGGTGTTGCTCGTACGTGAGCATCTCGGCCATCGGCACCTGCGCCTTGATGACGGTGGCGTGGCCGCGCGCTTCCATGCCGCTGATTCGGCCGCGGCGCCCGTTCAGGTCGCCCATGAGGTCGCCGGCGAACTCGCTCGGCGCGTGCACTTCCACCTGCATGATCGGCTCGAGCAGGACGGGCCTGGCCCGGGTCATGGCGTCGCGGAACGCCAACGAGCCCGCCATCTTGAACGACAGTTCGTTGCTGTCGACCGGGTGGAACGACCCGTCGAAGACGGTGGCCTTGAAATCGACCATCGGGAAGCCGGCCAGGTAGCCGCGCGTGCGGGCATCCTGGATGCCCTTCTCGACGGCCGGCACGAACTGGCGCGGGATGGCGCCGCCGAAGATGTCGTCGTGGAACTCGAAGTCCGACCCGCGGGGCAGGGGCTCGACGCGGATCTTGCAGTCGCCGAACTGGCCGTGGCCGCCCGTCTGCTTCTTGTGCCGCCCGTGGGCCTCGGTCGATGCGGTGATCGTCTCGAGGTACGGGATGCGGGGCAGCTTGAGCGTCACGTCGACGCCGAAACGTCGCTTCAGCTTCGCCACGGTGACCTCGAGGTGCATCTGGCCCTGGCCCGAGATCAGCAGTTCGTGGGTGCGCGGATCCCGATCGGTGTGGATTGTCGGGTCCTCCTCCTGCAGGCGGTGCAGCGCCGTGCTGATCTTCTCCTCGTCGCCCCGTGATTTCGGCTCGAGTGCGTACGCCATGAGCGGGGTCGCGAAGTCGATGGGAGGCAGTGCGTAGTCGAGGGACTTGTCGGCGAGGGTGTCGCCGGTCTGCGCTTCCTTCAGCTTGGCGATGGCGCCGAGGTCGCCGGCGTGCAGTTCGTTCACCTGCGAGTGCGTCTTGCCCTGCAGCGCCAGCAGGTGGGCGATGCGTTCCTGGCTGCCGCGCGCGACGTTGGCGAGCGTGGTGTCGTTCTTCACGACGCCGGTGACGACCCGGAACAGGGAGATGCGGCCGGCGAACGGGTCAGCGACGGTCTTCCAGATGAAGAGGCGGGTCGGTGCCGACTCGTCGGCCCTCGCCTCGACGGTGGCGCTGGTGGCGCGGTCGATCGCGGGCAACGGGCGGTCGGCCGGGGTCGGCGCATACTGGACGAGCGCGTCGAGCAGGCGGTCGGCGCCGATGTTCTCGAGACCCGACGTGCAGAACACGGGCACCACCGAGCCCTTCGCCACGGCCGTCCGCAGGCCACTCACCAGTTCCTCGTCGGTGAGGGTGCCTTCGTCGAAGAACCGCGACATCAGCGCGTCGTCGGCCTCGGCCACGAGTTCCACGAGCGCCTCGCGCGCGTCCTTCGCCTCGGCGGCGAGACTCTCGGGAATGGCCACGGCCTTGCCGCGACCGGTGCCGCCCTCGTAGGTGTAGGCGCGCTGGCCGATGAGGTCGATGACGCCCCGGAAGCCCTTTTCCTCGCCGTAGGGCAGCTGCACCGGCACCAGCGTGCGTCCGAACGCGGTGTGGAGGTCCTCGAGCGCCGTGGCGAAGCTCGCGCGATCGCGATCCAGCCGGTTCACCACGACGAAGCGGGCGATCTGCTGGTCGGCGGCCAGCTTCCACACGCGCTCGGTCTGCACCTCCACGCCGCTGACGGCGTCGACGACGATGATCGCCGCGTCGGTCACGCGGAGGCAGGCGCCCGTCTCGCTGAGGAAGTTGCCGAAGCCGGGCGTGTCCACGAGGTTGACCTTCGTGCCCTGCCAGTCGAGCCAGGCCGGGGTCGCGGCCAGCGTGTGCTTGCGCGCGATGGCCTCCTCGTCGAAGTCCGTCGGTGCCGTGCCGTCGTCTACGCGGCCGAGGCGGGTCGTGGCGCCCGCGGTGAAGAGCAGGGCGGAAATCAGCTGGGTCTTGCCGGAGCCGTTGTGGCCGACGACTGCCACGTTGCGAATGGACGCCGCGGAATAAGTGGGCATGGGCACCCTCGGTCGGGAGAAGTCCTACACGCCCGCGATGCTATGACAGAGCCGACGGGGGAACAAGGGGCCGGCGCCCGCCTCATTCGTACCGGAGCGCTTCGATGGGATCGAGCTTGGCGGCCTTGATGGCGGGCAGCATGCCGAAGAGGATGCCGACCGTGGCCGAGAAGCCCACGCCTACCAGGAACGACCAGAGGGGCAGCGCCACGGGGAAGCCCGCGAAGACGTTGACGGCGTAGCCGATGCCGGCGCCCAGCGCGATGCCGAGGAGGCCGCCGAGCGAGGTGAGGAACACGGCCTCGAGCAGGAACTGCACGAGGATCTCGCGCCGCCGTGCGCCGAGGGCCTTGCGGACGCCGATCTCGCGCGTCCGCTCGGTGACCGTGATGGTCATGATGGCCATCACGCCGATGCCGCCGACCATCAGCGCGATCGACGAGATCACGACCAGCGCGAGCACCACGGCCTGCGTGAACTGCCGGAGGAAGCCGACGATGAAGTCGGCCGTGACCGTGTCGAAGTCGTTCTCCTCGCCCAGCTTCAGCCGGTGGCGCACGCGCATGATCGACTCGATCTCGGTGCGCAGGTCGTCGATACCCACGCCCTCGTTGGCCGAGACGATGATGGTGAGCGGGCGGAACAGGATGCCCCGGAACCGAGGGGTCGGGTAGCGCTTCTCGTACGTCGTCCACGGCACGACCGCGAAGTTGTTGGCGTCGCCGAGCGCGGCCGGGCGCTTGTCCATCACGCCGATGACGGTGTAGCTGTCGCGACCGACGCGCACGACCTTGCCGATGGGGTCGATGCCGCGCGTCAGGAACAGCGTCTCGGCCGGCGAGTAGCCGAGCACGATGACGTTGCGGCGGTTGGTGACCTCGAAGTCGCTGAAGAAGCGGCCCGAGAGGAACGGGATGAAGTTGAGCTCGCCCCAGTTGGCCGTGGCGCCCACCACCGCGGCCGGCTTGGTCGCCTGGCCGGCGAACGACATGCGCTCCACGGCCGCAAACGGGCCGCCGCCCCCGAACTGCAGGGCCACGTCGCTCACCAGCGGCGAGTCGGCCAGGGCCCGCGCGTCGTCGGTGGTGAGGTTCGGACGCTTGATCAGGTCGAGGAAGCTCCGTCCGCTCGAGAAGCTCTGGAAGCCGAGCTTCTGCACGAAGACGGTGTTGCTGCCGAAGGCCCGGATCTGGTTCTCGAGCGAGTCACCGAAGCCCTTGATGAGGGCCGTCATCGCGACGATCGACATCACGCCGATGACGACGCCGAGGATCGTCAGCGCCGAGCGCAGCTTGTTGGCGCGGAGCGTGTCCACCGCCATCACGAGGATTTCCCACAGCAGGCCCGTGCGGATCGCCACGCGCTACTCCCGCCTCAAGGCTTCGATCGGGTCCAGCTTCGACGCCCGAATCGCCGGATACAGGCCGAAGAACAGGCCCACGCCCGCGGTCATGCCGATGCCCATGGCCACGGCCCAGGGCTCGATCTTGGCCGGGATGGGCGTGAAGTACGCCACCAGCGCCGCCGTGACGAAGCCGAGCACGGTGCCGATGATGCCGCCGAGCACCGACAACGTCGTGGACTCGGTGAGCACCTGCCAGACGATGTCGCGCCGGCGCGCGCCGAGGGCCTTGCGCAGGCCGATCTCGCGCGTGCGCTCGCTCACGACCATCAGCATGATGTTCATGATCACGATGCCGCCGACGACCAGCGAGAGCGACACGATGCCGATGAGCACCGCGAAGGCGCCCTGGCTGAAGCTGCGCCAGAGCTCCATGAACGTGTCGGACGTCACGATGCCGAAGTTGTCCTTGTCGCGCGGGCGCAGCTTGCGCGACGTGCGCAGGGCGACGCGCGCTTCCTCCATGGCCTGCGGCACCAGCGACGGATCGAACGGCTTGACCGTGATCTCGAAGCTGCGGCGCGACCCGAACATCTTCTGGAAGGCGCCGAGCGGAATCAGCACGAAGTCGTCCTGCGAGTTGCCGAACAGGCTGCCCTTCTTCTCGTTGACGCCCACGACGCGGAAGTGCGTGCCGTTGACCAGGATGGACTGGTCCACCGGGTTGCGCCCCTTGAACAGCTTCTCCGCCGTCTCCAGGCCGAGGTAGGCCAGCGGGCGCGACCGCTGGATCTCGATGCGGCTGATGGTGCGCCCGCGTTCGGCCTCGTAGCCGCCGAACTGGTCGTACTCGGCCGACACCCCCCGGATGCCCACGTTCTCGACCGTCTCGTTGCGGAAGGTGACGTTGGCCTGGGTGTTGGACTGGGCCATCACGGCGTCCACGTTCGGGCTGCCCTGCTTGATGGCCCGCAGGTCCACCATGGTCACGTCGGGGTTGCGGCGCCGGGCCTCCTCTTCTTCCTCCTCGTTCGTGATGACGCCGACGCGCGCCACCTGGAAGGTGCCCACGCCGACCTCCTGCACGATCGAGTCGGCCACGTAGCCGTTCATGCCCTGGATCAGCGACACGACCGCGATGATGGACGTGACCGCCACCACGTTGCCGAGCACCATCATGAACGACCGGAGCTTGTTGGCCCAGATCGACGAGAGCGCCAGGCTCACCGCGTCGAGGAACTTGTTCATGCCAGCCGTCTACGACTTCTTCTTCGCCTCGGACTCCGCGAGGCGGACCTCGTCGCCGTCCTGCAGGTCACGCACGGAGTTGAACGGGCCGGTGATCACGCGGTCGCCGAGCTTCGCACCCGACAGCACCTCGAAGTATCGCTCGCCGGCGATGCCCGTGCGCACCGGGACGAACTCGGCGTACGTGTCCTTCATCAGGAAGACGCCCTCGGTCTCCTTGCGGGTCTGGCCCGGTGGCAGGTCGGTGGGCGCGGCCGCGGGTTCCTTCTTCTTGCCGCCCTCGGACCGGGGCGCCCGCACGATCTTCCCCTCCTTGTCGTAGACCACGTCGCGCACGGCCATCGCCTGGATCGGCACGGCCACGGCCTGCCGTCGTGTCGCCGTCGTGATCTCGGCGGTGCACGTGAAGCCGGGGCGCACTTCGTCGATGGTCTGGTCGAGCTGGACGGTCACCTTGAAGTTGGTCGCCTGCTGGCCGGCACTCGCCGTCTGGGTGGTCGTCTGGATCGGGCTGTTGCCGATCTCGGTGACCTTGCCGGTGAACTCGCGGCCCGGCAGCGCGTCGATCGTCACCTTCGCGATCTGGCCGATGCGGACCGAGGGGATGTCGGTCTCGTCGACCTCGACCTCGGCCTCGATGATCGACATGTCGGCGATGGTCAGCAGCACCGTGCCGGCGTTGTTCATCGTCCCGATGACGACCGTTTCGCCCTCTTCGATGTTGCGCCGGGAGACGATGCCATCGATCGGCGACTCGATGCGGGCCCGGCTCAGGTTGTACTGCGCCTGGTTGAGCGCCGCGGCTTCCTGGCGGATCCGCTGCTCCTGCGTGCGGATGTCCTGCTCCCGCTGGCGCAGTTCGGCTTCACGCACCGTGACCGTATTGCGGGCCTGATCCAGGGCCTGCCGGGTCGTGAGCTGCTGCGCCCACAACTCTTCCTGGCGCTTGAGCTCCTCGCGGGCCAGCGAGAGGTTCTCGCGGGCCGTCACGATGGACAGCCGCTGCTGCTCGAGCTGCGACCGCGCGGCCTGCTGGCCGGCTTCGCCCGACTGCACGGCGGAGGCCAGGTTGCGCGGGTCGATCTGCATCAGGAACTGGCCCTTCTTGACCCGATCCCCTTCCTCCACGGACAGCTGCGTGACGCGGCCCATGTTGTCGGCGCTGATGTTGACGGTGCGCTTGGCCTGGATCTTCCCCGAGGCCGAGACGATGGCCGTGAGGTCGCGGGCCTGGATGGACTCGACGGTCACTTCCTTGCCGGACTTCTTGCGGAACGCGAAGTTGGCGTAGGCCAGGCCCCCCGCGACGAGCAACACGACGATGGCCCCGAGCCATCGCTTGGTCGAACGTTTCATCTCCCCCCCAGCACCAGCTTGACGGCCGCAACGGCCACACCGATGAGCACGTACACGACGAAGAATCCGATCGCCACCGACGTCCACCGGCGCCGGTACACGGCACCGACGCCCATGGCGAGCACGACGAGATACCAGGCCCAGAACAGGTCGATCACCCCGAGCAGCGAGGCCAGGAACGACCCCTCGGCCAGGTTCGGGAAGAACACCGCCAGGTTGGTCGCGCTGCTCATCGACTGGTTCCCGTAGTTGACGGGCAGCGTGAACGCCGTCTGCAGCACGCTGATGACCCCGGTGTGGGCGACCACCGCCAGCACCTGCCGGTAGGCCGCCTCGCCGCCCAGCACCGTGAACACGCCGTACAGCACGCCCGCGATCAGCGCGGCCATCAGCGGCGAGAAGAACACGATGGTGCCGGCCTGCAGCGGCGCGGCGATGGCGGCCTGCCGCTGAATCCCCTCGTAGGCGTCTGCGGTGACCGTGCCGCCGAAGCTCTCGATGGTCGCCACGGCCTGGTCGGCGTACGCCGCCTTGCCGACGTCGGTGGACAGGAACGCGTAGTACCCGGCCGCCACGAGCACCGTGGTGATGACCAGCACGTCGAGCCACCGCGGGTGGGCGGCCACGCTGGCCATCGTGTCGGCGGGTGAGACGACGACGCCTATCAGACGCTGGACGAGTGAACGCGGTCGCGCCGCGGCAGTGGGCGAATCCTGTGACATGGAATCGAAGCGTGTGACGAACGGGATGCACGTGGAGAGGCATGGCCTCGTCCAAGTGACTCTGGTTCACGCGTATAGTACGCAACCCCGGCCGAAGATGTTCGGAAGCGGACACTGACGGCCCCTGCCTCCGGCCCGGGCAGCGGTGCGGGCCGAAATCGCCCGAATCGTGTCGAAAGTATGGCGGTCGGCAGCGGGTACACTGGCGTGATGACGTTCGTGGCCGGGCTGCTGCTGGGAACCGTGTCGCTGCTGGTGCCGGCCGTTGCCGCCGCGCAGGGCTATGAGGCCGTGGGCGTGCGCGCGCTCGGGATGGGTGGCGCGTTCGTGGGGGTGGCCGACGACGCCTCGGCCACGTTCTGGAATCCTGCCGGCCTGGTCACCGGCCCCGTGTTCTCGGCCGTGGCCGAACTCGGGCGTGGCCAGCGCGACCTCTCGCCCGTGGCGCCGGGACCGGGCGTCCCCCCCGGCACCCTCGACGGCTGGCGCCAGGGGCGCAGCCTGGTCGCCCTCGGCACGTGGCCGCTGGGCGCCACGTTCTACCGTCTGCCCTCGTCGACGGCCCGCGTCCTCACGGCTGGGCCCGTCCCGCCGCCCGTGGGCACCGGCGCCGAGCTCTCCCGGCTGAGTACCACCCACGTCGGCGTCAACGTGCTGCACACGATCGTCTCGGGACTTCACGTCGGGACGGCGATCAAGTACGTGCACGGCAGCGCCGGATTCGCAGCCATCGCCCCGGCACCTGCCGACCCGCTCGACGCGGCCGACGACCTCCAGACCAGCGGATCGAGCCGGTTCGACCTCGACGCGGGCGCCGTGCTCGACCTGTCCGGCGTGCGCGTCGGGGTGGCCGTGCGGAACCTGCTCACGCCCGAGTTCGACACGCCGGTGGCGGGCACCCGGCTCCAGCTGCCCCGGCAGGTGCGGGCCGGGCTTTCGGTCCGTCCGGCGCCTGGGCTGACCGTCGCCCTCGACTCCGACCTCACCACCGTGGACGAGCCGGGCGGGGAGTGGCGCTCGCTGGCGTTCGGCGCGGAGCAGCGGTTCTGGCGCGACAAGGCTGCCGTCCGCGGCGGCGTGCGTTCGAGCACGGCCGGGCCGGCCCGGCCCGTGCTGAGCGCCGGCGGGAGCCTGAGCCTGCGCAGCGGGATGTTCGCCGACGGCTACGTCGCGATCGGGCTCGCCGAGGACGCGGCTGACGCCTTCGGGGTGGGCCTCCGGGTCACGTTCTAGGCCGCGACGAGGGCCGCCTGGGACACGTGGCCCTGCGCTGCGTCGAGGTAGGGCGCCGTCTCCCCTTCGACTTCGCTCAGGGCAGGCGACCGAGCCGTGACCCTCGGCAGCGGGGCCCTATCCGATGGGGGAGTCAATTTCTGACACCTGCTGCCGATTCCCCGTGGCGAGAGTTGCGCGGCGGGCCGGGGCACCCAGGTCTCGGCTGGCGTCACGGCGTCCCACCGCGACGGCATCGGCCGTGCAGGTCTCGTCAGGGGAACATGGCGGTCAGAATCGGTGAGCTCCTCCTGAAGGAGAAGAAGATCACGCCGACGCAGCTGCAGGAGGCTCTGGGCTACCAGAAGGCCAACGGCGGCAAGCTGGCGATGAATCTCGTCAAGCTGGGCTTCGTGCGCGATGAGGAGATCACCGCGCTGCTGAGCCGCCAGTACGGCGTGCCGTCCATCGACCTCGGTCGCTTCGAGATCGACGCCGCGGTCGTCAAGCTCATTCCTGCCGAGACCGCGCAGAAGTACCAGGTCATCCCGCTCAGTCGCGCGGGCGCCACGCTGACGCTGGCGATGACCGACCCGACCAACGTGTTCGCCATGGACGACATCAAGTTCATGACGGGCTACAACGTCGAGCCGGTCGTGGCCTCGGAGCAGGCCGTCGCCGACGCGATCCAGAAGTACTACGCGACGCCGACGCGCGCGCAGACGACGACCAACACGCTGGAACTGGCCAACCGCGCCCTCGAGGCCGCGCAGCAGCAGGCCGACGCCGCCGGCGAGGCCGTGGAGGTGCTCGAGGACCTCGAGGAGATCGACGTCGCCGCGCTCGAGAAGCAGACGGGCGAGGCGCCGGTCATCCGGATGGTCAACATGGTGCTCACCTCGAGCATCCAGCGGGGCGCCAGCGACATCCACATCGAGCCCTACGAGCGCGAGTTCCGCATCCGGTTCCGCATCGACGGCATCCTCTACACGGTGATGCAGCCACCCATGAAGTTCCGCGACGCGATCATCTCGCGGCTGAAGATCATGGCCAAGCTCGACATCGCCGAGAAGCGGCTCCCGCAGGACGGCCGCATCAAGATCCGCATCAACGACCAGGGGCACAGCAAGGAAATCGACTTCCGCGTGTCGTGCCTGCCCACCCTGTTCGGCGAGAAGGTGGTCCTCCGCCTCCTCGACAAGGACAAGCTGATGCTGGACATGACGAAGCTCGGCTTCGAGTCCAGTTCGCTCACGAAGTTCCAGACGCAGATCAACAAGCCGTGGGGCATGGTCCTGGTGACGGGGCCCACCGGCAGCGGCAAGACCAACACGCTCTACTCCGCAATCTCGCAGCTCAACACGCCCGAGACCAACATCATGACCGCCGAGGACCCGGTCGAGTTCAACCTCGCCGGCGTCAACCAGGTCAACGTCCGCGACAACATCGGGCTCACGTTCGCCGCCGCGCTCCGGTCGTTCCTGCGCCAGGACCCGAACATCATCCTGGTCGGCGAGATTCGCGACTTCGAGACCGCCGAGATCGCCGTGAAGGCCGCGCTCACCGGCCACCTCGTGCTCAGCACGCTGCACACCAACGATGCGCCGAGCACGGTGAGCCGCCTGATGAACATGGGCATCGAGCCGTTTCTCGTCGCCAGCTCCGTGAACCTGATCTGCGCCCAGCGTCTCGTCCGCCGCGTGTGCACCAAGTGCAAGGTGCCGCATCCGCTGCCGGCACAGGCCCTCGTCGACATCGGGTTCTCGCCCGAGGACGCCGCCACCGTGGTGCCCATGCGCGGCACCGGGTGCGACGCCTGCAACCACACCGGCTACAAGGGGCGCGTCGGCCTCTACGAAGTGCTCGAGATCACCGACGAACTGCGCGAGCTGATCCTCGTCGGCGCCTCGGCCCTCGACATCCGCAAGAAGGGCATCGAAGAGGGCATGATCACGCTCCGCCAGAGTGGCCTGCTCAAGGTGAAGGAAGGCGTCACCACCACCGAGGAAGTCACCCGCGAGACGGTCAAGTAGCCGGGAGCCGGGGCTGGTAGGGACGGCTGGCCCAGCCGTCCGTCAGGGGTACGGAACGGGACGGCTGGCCCAGCCGTCCGTCAGGGGCACGGAACGGGACGGCCGTCCCCCTCGACGCGCTCGGGGCACGCCGGCCGTCCGTCATGTGGATGGCCCCGCGCGAGGCGGACCGCTCGGAGATCGGTCCCTACCTTCGACGGCCGGATCTCACAAATGTCGGTGGACCGTCAGGGGTGGCACGCAGTTCCTGCACGCCCGGGCCCGGCGGTCCCGGGCCACCCCGTCCACGCGTCACTCCCAAGTCCTTGACCAGTCGAGAGTTGTCAACGGTCGGCACCTGGCCTGTGGCCGCTGACGAAAAACGGCGTCGAGGTTGCAGGAACGCGGGGCAGGCGCTCACGCGGGCCGTCGGTTCTGCCGATTGACAGGCCGGCGCGCGTGCGCCGAGGGGCGGTCTGCGGCCGGATGTGCCGGGACCGCACACCTCATCGCTCGCGGCATCCGGAGACTCATGGCCACACTGCCCGAACTGCTGAAGACGACGGTGGAGCTCGAGGGCTCCGACCTGCACCTCACGACGGCGGCGCCGCCGACGGTCCGCGTCCACGGCAAGCTGGTGCCGCTCAAGCTGCCACCGCTCACGGCGCCCGAGACCAAGCAGCTGGCGTACAGCGTCTGCACCGACGCGCAGAAGAAGCGGTTCGAGGAAACGCAGGAACTGGACTTCTCGTTCGGCATCCGGGGCGTGGGCCGGTTCCGCTGCAACATCTTCAACCAGCGGGGCGCGGTCGCCTCGGTCTACCGCCTCATCCCCGAGCGCGTGCGCGGCTTCCAGGAACTGAACCTGCCGCCGATCCTCGCCAAGCTCGCCGAGCGGCCGCGGGGCCTGGTGCTCGTCACCGGTCCGACCGGCAGCGGCAAGTCGACGACGCTCGCGGCGATGATCGACAAGATCAACACCGAGCGCAACGAGCACATCCTCACGATCGAGGATCCGATCGAGTACATCCACCAGCACAAGGGCTGCCTGGTGAACCAGCGCGAGGTGCACAGCGACACGCAGGGGTTCAGCCTGGCGCTCCGCGCGGCCCTGCGCGAGGACCCCGACGTGGTGCTGATCGGCGAGATGCGCGACCTCGAGACCATCGAGTCGGCCCTGCGCATCGCCGAGACCGGTCACCTCACGTTCGCCACGCTGCACACCAACTCCGCAGCGCAGACGATCAACCGCATCATCGACGTCTTTCCCGCGCACCAGCAGTCGCAGATCCGCACGCAGCTGAGCCTCGTGCTCGAGGGCATCGTGTGCCAGTCGCTGCTGCGGCGCGCCAACGGCGCGGGCCGGCTCGTGGCCCTGGAGATCCTCGTGCCGACGCCGGCGATCCGGAACCTGATTCGCGACGACAAGGTGCACCAGATCTACTCGATGATGCAGGCCGGCCAGGAGAAGCTCGGCATGCAGACGATGAACCAGTCGCTGGCCTCGCTCTACCTCTCGCGCCAGATCACGCTCGAGACGGCCATGTCGGCCTCGTCGTTGAAGGAAGAACTGCAGGAGATGATTCAGCGCGGCACCGGCGTCGTGCCCGGCGCGGGCATGAACCGTCCGGCGATGCCGGGCGTCCCGGTGCGCCGCTGACCACGAACCCGGTCCCCGGTCCCCGGTACCCGGACCTGTCGAGAGGTGACATAGATGCAGGCGTTTGCATTCTCCGGACGAACCCGCGGCGGTGAGGCCATCACCGGCGAGCGGCAGGCCGAGTCGCTCGAAGCGGCCGTCGCGGCCCTGCGGCGCGAACAGATTCTCATCACGCGCATCGACCCGGTGAAGGCGAAGGCCTCGCGGGCCTCGGCGCGGGCCGGCGGCAAGGTGCCGGCCAAGAGCCTGGCGATCTTCACGCGCCAGTTCAGCGTGATGATCGACGCCGGCCTTCCGCTGGTGCAGTGCCTGGACATCCTCGGGCGGCAGGAGCCGCACAAGAAGTTCGCCGCGACCATCCTGAAGGTTCGCGAGGACGTCGAGAGCGGCATGTCGCTGGCCGAGGCGATGCGCAAGCACCCGCGCACGTTCGACGCGCTCTTCACCAACATGATCCAGGCGGGCGAGGCGGGCGGCATCCTCGACACCATCCTCAAGCGCCTGGCGACCTACATCGAGAAGAACGTCAAGCTGATCTCGCAGGTCAAGTCCGCGATGATCTACCCGGTGGCCGTGATCGTCATCGCGGCGGTCGTCGTGGCGGTCATCCTGTGGAAGGTCATCCCGACGTTCGCACAGATGTTCGCCGGCCTCGGCGCGCAGCTGCCGCTGCCGACGCGCCTCGTGATCGCGGCCAGCAACGGCCTGGTGACGTACGGCCCGCTGATCATCATGGGCCTGGCGGCCATCGTGTTCGGCATCCGCACGTACTACCGCACCAACCAGGGGCGGCACGTCATCGACGCCATGCTGCTCAAGGCGCCGATTCTCGGCATCATCCTGCGGAAGGTCGCCGTCGCGCGCTTCTGCCGCACGCTCTCGACGCTCATCAGCTCGGGCGTGCCCCTGCTCGACGGACTCGAGATCACGGCCCGCACCGCCGGCAACGCCATCATCGAGGACGCCATCATGGAGACGCGCGCGAGCATCGAGCGCGGCGAGACGGTCTCCAAGCCGCTGCAGGACACGAAGGTGTTCCCGCCGATGGTCACGCAGATGATCGGCGTCGGCGAGGCGACCGGCGCGCTCGACATGATGCTGTCCAAGATCGCCGACTTCTACGAAGACGAGGTGGACACGGCGGTGGCGGGCCTGTTGACGCTGCTCGAGCCCATCATGATCTCGTTCCTGGGCGTCATCGTCGGCGGCATCGTCATCTCGATGTACCTGCCGATCTTCGACCTCATCTCGAAGCTGACCTAGCCATGACGATGCTGACTGCGACGGTGCCCTCGTCGATGGCGGCGGCCACGGACCTGCCGTGGCCGGCCGGGCCGCGCACGGCGGCGCTGACGTGGCTCGCCGGCCTGCGCGCGCTGGTCGCCGTGGCCCTGCTGGCGCCGCTGGCGGCCTTCACCGCAGGACAGGGGCAGTTCTCGCAGGCGGCCTGGCTGGCGCTGCTGCCGCTGGTGCCCCTGGTGAGCAGCGGTCTCGGCCTGCTGGCAGGCGCCCACGCGTCCTCGGGCCTGCTGGCCGTGCAGTTTGCCGCCGATGCGGTCGTCGTCCTGGCCGTCACGTGGAGCACGGGCGGGTTGTTCAGTGCCTACACGCCGCTCATGCTGCTGCCCGTGCTGGCGGCGAGCGTGATTGGCGGTCGCGGCGCCGGGCTTCGCACCGCGGCCGTGCTCGGCGTCGGCGTCTGCGTGATGGGGGCCGCACAGTACGGCTGGCTGCCGGTGCCGGCCGTGATGCTCGCCCCGCTGCGTCGGGGGCCGCTGCCGCTGGCTGCGCTGGCCGGGTACACGGTGGCCGCCAACGTCGGCGGCGCGGTTGCCGTAGCCCTGCTCGTGGGGCACCTCTCCGAGTCGCTGACGCGAACCGATGCCGATCTCGCGCGCGCGACGAGCAGCCTGGCCGACCTCACCACCCTGAGCCAGCGCGTGATCGACAGCATGGCCGGCGGCCTCATCGTGAGCGACGCCCACGGAGCGGTGGTGCTCTTCAACCGCACGGCCGAGGCCATCACCGGCTGGCGGGCCGACCAGGTGCTCGGCCGGCCGATGGAGAGCGTGCTGCCCCTGCCCCTGGTCGCAGAATCGGACCGAGGCCTGCCGGTGCGTCTCGAGAGCACGTTCACGCGTGTGGATGGCGGTGTCATCGAGATCGGCGCGACCGTGGCGCCGCTGCTGGCACTCGGTGGGCAGCGGGCCGGGCAACTGGTCACGTTCCAGGACCTCACGCTGATCAACCAGAAGGAAGCCGAGCGCCAGCGACAGGAACGCCTCGCGGCGGTGGGGGAGATGGCGGCGGGCATCGCGCACGAGATCCGCAACCCGCTGGCGTCGATGAGCGGGTCGATCCAGTTGCTCCGGAAGGAACTCGACCTCCGCGACGACCAGGCCCAGCTGCTCGACATCGTGCTGCGCGAGTCGCAGCGGCTCGACCAGACGATCCGCAACTTCCTCGCGTACGCCGGACCGCAGCGCGTCACGCGCGCACGCGTGGACGTCGCGCGGCTCGTGCGCGAGGTGGCGGCCCTGCTCGAGCGGCAGCGCGAGGACACGGCGCCATCGGTGGACATCGTCGTCGAGGCGCCCGAGCAGGCGCACCACGACGTAGACGAGGCGCAGATCCGCCAGGTGATCTGGAACCTCGCCAGCAACGGGCTCAAGGCCATGCCCGAGGGCGGCAGCCTGCACCTCGCCGTGGGCACGACAGCCGACGCCGCGGGCGTGCCTGCGCTGCGCCTGTCGGTCCGCGACGAGGGCATCGGCATGCAGCCGGCCGACGTCGAGCGCATGTTCCAACCGTTCCAGAGCGGCTTCCGCCAGGGCACCGGCCTCGGGCTCGCGATCGTGCGACGGATCGTCACCGATCATGGGGGGCGCGTGGCGGTGCAGTCGTCGCCGGGCGAGGGCACCGAGGTGTCCATCGTCCTGCCCGCGCCGGTGAACCGACCGCGAGCCGCCGACTCGCTCCTCAGGAGCGCCTGAACCCGGGCTGTCCTCGTGCCTGCCGTGACCACGACCGCCACCGCCCCTCGCATCCTCGTCGTCGACGACGAGCGGTCCATGCGCGAGCTGCTCGGCATCATGCTGGCCCGCGAGGGCTACGACGTGGTCGTCGCCGAGAACGGGGCGCAGGCCAGGGCCTCGCTCCGGCAGCGCCCGTTCGACCTGCTGATCTCCGACATCCGCATGCCCGACTGCAGCGGGATCGACGTGCTGCGCGAGGCCAAGACGCTGCAGCCCGACCTGCCCGGCGTGCTGATGACGGCCTTCTCGTCCACCGAGACCGCGATCGAGGCGCTCAGGACCGGGGCGCTCGACTACGTGAGCAAGCCGTTCGACATCGACGAGATGAAGCGCGTGATCGCCCACGCACTGGAGCGCAGGGCGCTGCGCGACGGCTGGCCCCTGCCCGACGAGGCGCGCGGCGCCGCCGACGATGGCCGGCCACGCGCGAGCGACACGATGATCGGTCGCGGGCCGGCGATGCAGCGGGTGTTCGCGCTCATCGAGGCCATCGCGGGAACCGCCAGCACCGTGCTCATCACGGGGGAGTCGGGCACCGGCAAGGAGCGCGCGGCGCGGGCCATCCACCGCCTCTCGCCGCGGGCCGACCGTCCGTTCGTGGCCCTCAACTGCGGGGCGCTCACCGAGACCCTGCTCGAGTCGGAGCTGTTCGGCCACGAGAAGGGGGCGTTCACCGGGGCGCTGCACACGACGCGCGGGCTGATCGAGCAGGCCGAGAAGGGCACCATCTTCCTCGACGAACTCGGCGAGATGAGCCCGCTGATGCAGGTCAAGCTGCTGCGCGTGCTGCAGGAGCGCCGCTTCCGGCGGGTGGGGGGATCCGAGGAACACGCGGCCGACATCCGCGTCATCGCGGCGACCAACCGCGATCTCGCGAAGATGGTGTCGGAGGGGACGTTTCGCGAGGACCTCTACTACCGCGTCAACGTCATCCCGCTCGCCCTGCCGCCGCTGCGCGAGCGTTGCGAGGACATCCCCGTGCTGGCGCGGCATTTCGTGCAGGGGTTCGCGCAGGCCATGCGCCGCCCGGGGGCCGACCTCACGCCCGAGGCCCTCGAGGTGCTGGTGCGGTATCCCTGGCCCGGCAACATCCGCGAACTCGAGAACGTGCTCGAGCGAGCCGTGGCACTGGAAACCGCGCCGGCCATCACGCCCGCCAGTCTGCCCGAGCACCTGATCGGCGCCGCGGTGGCGAGCCGCGCGTCGGCGGCCGCCGCGAGCGGGGCCGTGGCGGTGGGCGTGACCCCTGCGTCGGCGCTCATCCCCGACGGTGGTTTCGATCTCGAACGGCACGTCCAGGAGATCGAGCGGGAGTACCTCGCCGAGGCGCTGCGCCGTGCCGACGGCGTGAAGATGCGCGCCGCGGAACTGCTCGGCATGAGCTTCCGCAGCTTCCGGTACTACGCGAAGAAGTACAACCTCTGAGCGGGCTCAGGGCTCAGGCTCAGGGCTCAGGGCGCAAGGCGCAAGGCGCAGGGAAAGGACCAGCCCCGCCGACCCTGGTGCGCCGTCCGTTGTCGCTCCCGCTCCCCGTTTCCCGATACCCGCTCCCCGCTTCCCGTTTTCCGGCCCCCGTACCCGGCCCCCGGTACCCCGTGCCCGGTACCCCGTACCCGGCCCCCGGTACCCGGTACCCGGTTCCTGTCAATGGGGGCCTTCCCGCTGGCGGTTCGTCGTCGGTTCCCGTACCGTGGTCAGGGGGCGCACTGACAACTTGTGGCGCTTCCGGGTAACGTCAGTTGTCGCTGCTGACAGGAATCGTCAGTCCCTTGCCGGTTCTGGCGGCGGCCCGAGCGGCCGGCGCGCCGATTTCGGCGTCAAAAGGCTGGAAACAGTCGAGAACCTCGGGCGTCCGTGGTCGTGAGACGGGTGGCATCGCGCTTGCTTTGTAGGTGGGCACGAAGGTCACGGGGTCGCCTGCCGCGGCTCCACATCGTACGGGCCACTGCAGGACGCTCAGAGGAGACAGGACACCATGAAGATCCGCAACAACAAGGGTTTCACGCTCATCGAGCTGCTGATCGTCGTCGCGATCATCGGCATCATCGCGGCCATCGCCATCCCGGGCCTGCTCCGGGCCCGCATGTCGGGTAACGAGGCCTCGGCCATCGGCTCGCTGCGCTCGATCAACAGCGGCCAGGCGACCTACGCGGCCAGCTGCGCGGCCGGCGGCTTCGCGCAGAGCCTCGACGACCTGATTCTGCCGGCGGCCGGCTCCACGGCGGCGTTCGTCAGCCCGGACCTCGATCCCGTCACCAACCCGGCGGCCGGCGGCGTGGGCGCCCTCGGCAACAGCGCGGGCAAGAGCGGCTACGACGTGGGCCTGCAGGCGGCGGCGGTGGCCACCGACGTGACGCTCGCGGCCGCCACGTGCAACGCCTCGGCTGCCAACGCGGTGTCGGGCTACTACGCCCTCGCGGTGCCCCAGCAGCTCGGGTCCACGGGTCAGCGCTCCTTCGGTACCGACGAGCGCGGCACGGTCTTCCAGGACACGACGGGCGCCGCCCTGCCGGAGCCCCTCACGGTCGCCGGTACGGTCAGCCCGGTCGAGTAAGCGACCACCTCCCCATCTCAGGACCCACGAGGCCGGCAGCGATGCCGGCCTCGTGGCGTTTCAGGGTCCACCGGCCAGCCATTCCTCAGCCCTCTCTCCTCCCACCCACCTCCGTCCTCCCTCCTCCGTCCTCCCTCCTCAGTCCTCCCTCCTTCCTTGGCGCAGTTGTTGCAGCGCCAAGGAGCATGCGCGCAAGAACCGTCTCGATGCTGCCCGGCCGCCACGAGCGCGGCTTCACCCTGATTGAGCTGCTGATCGTCGTCGCGCTGATCGGAATCCTGTCGGCGATGGCCGCACCGTTCCTGGTCGCCGCACGCGCGTCGGCCAACGAGGCGTCGGCCATCCAGTCGCTGCGCACGCTGGTCAGCGCGCAGAACACGTTCGCGACCGTGTGTGGTGCAGGTGCGTACACGACCTCACTCAACACGCTGGTGAGCGAGCAGTTCGCCTCGCCCGACCTCGACATCACGCCCAAGAGCGGCTACCAGTTCCAGCTCGTCGCCGCGCTCGGGTCGATGCCGTCGGCCAACGACTGCACCGGCGCGCCGACGCAGACCGGTTTCTATTTCCGCGCCGAGCCGCTCGCGGCCAACACCGGCCGCCGCGGGTTCGCCACCAACCAAGTGGGCACCATCTGGCAGGACACGAGCGGCGTGGCGCCCCCCGAACCGTTCGCCTCGGGCGGCTCCATCTCGCCGCTCGACGGGCAGTAGGTTCGCCCCGCGCGGGCGCCCCGTCGGGGGCCACGCGCTGCCTCGATCGGCGTGCTAGGATCGACCCGATTCCATGTCCTCGCGCGCCTTCACCGCCGCCCTCGTGTGCGTCCTGGTCGGGCTCGTGGCCTCGGTGGCCGCGGCCTACGTCCACTTCCAACTCGCCACGGCCCCGGGCTATCAGAGCTTCTGCGACGTCAACGCCACGTTCAGCTGCGCGCAGGCCTACCAGAGCGAGTACGGTCGCCTGCTCGGCGTGCCCGTGGCCATCCTGGGCGCCGGCTACTTCGGGGGCCTGCTTGCACTGCTCGCCGTCGGACGCCGCCTCGATGCGCTGGCGAGCTACCTGCTGGTCGCCTCGCTCGTGGGCCTCGCGTTCGTGCTCTACCTCGCCTGGGCGACCGTGTTCGTGCTCGGCACCCTGTGCCTGCTCTGCCTGGCGACCTACGCGGCCGTCGTCGGCCTGTTCTTCACTGCCGGTGCCGCGGCCTCCGTTCCGATGATCGACGTCCCTGATCGACTGTCCCGCGACCTGCGCCGGCTGGCGGCGAGCCCGCTCGCGCTCGGCATCTGCGCCGTCGTGATCGGTGCCACCGCCGTGTCTGCCGCGTTCTTTCCCGTAGACCCGGCCCCCACGGCCTCGCCAGAGGCGCGCGCCGCCGCGGCGGCGCGCCAGGCTGCCGCCGATCCGCCGCTCACCGACGATCAGAAGGCGCAGCTGCGTACCCAGTGGGATCAGCAGCCCCGGATGATCGTGCCTGCCGATGCCGAGGGCGCGCGCGTCGTCGTCGTGAAGTTCAACGACTACCAGTGCCCCCCGTGCCGGCAGACGTTCGAACTCTACGGACCCATCAAGGACAAGTGGGCGCAGCAGGCCCCGGGACAGGTGCGGTTCCTCACGCGCGACTTCCCGCTGGAAGGGGAGTGCAACGCGAGCGCGCCCAACGGCATCCACCAGGCGGCCTGTGAGGCTGCGGCCGCCGTGCGCATGGCCCGCGGCGTGGGCAAGGCCGACGACCTCGAGCGCTGGCTCTTCGCCAACCAGCCCGCCCTGTCGCGCGACAAGGTCAAGGAAGGCCTGCAACAGGTGGCCGGGATCTCGGACTTCGACGCGCGCTACGACTCCGTGCTGCCGGCGGTCAAGAGCGACACGGCGCTCGGCGCCAGCCTCGGCGTGTCGTCCACGCCGACCTTCTTCATCAACGGCGTCAAGGTCGGTGGACTTCCGCCGCGCGTCGTCGACTACATCATCGAGTACGAGCTCAGCAAGGCCGCGCCGGCCGTGCAGTGAATGCCGGCGGCTGCCGATTGAGCGGACGCCCGGCACGTGTCGCCGGGCCTCCTGCTCGCAGTCATGTCCGAACCGGTCATCGCGTCCGATCGCCTCACCAAGGACTATCCCGTCGGTTTCTGGCGTCCGCGCCCGTACCGGGCGCTCGACGCGCTGTCGATCCAGGTGGCGCCCGGCGACGTCTTCGGCCTGCTTGGCCCCAACGGCGCCGGCAAGAGCACCACGCTCAAGCTCCTGCTCGGCCTCGTCACCCCGACCAGCGGCACCGCACGTATCTTCGGCCATCCGGTCGGTGAGGCCGGGGCGCGCAGCCGCGTGGGCTTCCTGCCCGAGAACCCGGTCTTCTACGACTACCTCACCGGTGAGGAACTGCTGACGTACTACGGCCAGCTGTGCGGGCTCAGGGCCGCCGACGCCCGCCGTCGCGGAGCGGACCTGCTCGATCGCGTCGGACTCGGCGCCGAGCGGCGTCTCGCCCTGCGCCGCTACTCCAAGGGCATGGTCCAGCGCCTCGGGATCGCCCAGGCACTCGTGAACGATCCGGACCTCGTGATCCTGGACGAACCCATGTCGGGGCTCGACCCGATCGGGCGCCGCGACGTCCGGGCCCTGATCCTGGCGCTGCGCGACGAGGGCAAGACCATCCTCTTCAGCAGCCACATCCTCTCCGATGCCGAGGCCGTCTGCAGCCGCGTGGCGATCCTCGCCGCGGGCCGCCTGCAGACGGCAGGCACGGTGACCGACCTCGTGCAGTTCTCCGTGCGCTCTTGGGACCTGCTGCTCGACGGTGCCGATGAGACGCTCGTCGCCCGCCTCCGAGCCGAAGGGGCCACGGTGACGGCGCTCGCCATCGGTCGCCTCCATGTGCAGGTGCCGGGGCACCAGGCCCCCGAGCCCCTGCTGCACCTGGCGGCGGGCGCGGGCGCCAGGGTGCTCTCGCTGCAGCCCGTGCGCGAGACGCTCGAGGAGGTGTTCCTGAAGCACGTCGAGGGCAAGCGGCGCGACGTGCCCGACGCGGGGGCCGCATGAACGCGCGCCTGCTCGCCGCCGTGGCCCTCAACACGTTCCGCGAGGCCGTGCGCGATCGCGTCTTCTACAACCTGCTGCTGTTTGCCGTGCTCCTGGTGGGGGCGTCGCTCGTCATCGGCCAGCTCGCGGCAGGCCAGGACGTGAAGATCATCAAGGATCTCGGCCTGGCGGCCTCGCTGCTGTTCGGCGTCGGCATCGCCATCTTCATCGGAATCCAGCTCGTGGCCCGCGAGGTCGAGCGTCGGAGCGTCCACGCCACCCTGGCCAAGCCCGTGGGCCGCCCCGTGTTCCTGCTCGGCAAGTACTGCGGGCTGCTGCTCACGCTCGGCGTCAACGTCTGCGTGATGGCGTGCGCGCTCTTCGCCGTCCTGACCGTCTACTGGCGCCTCACACCGCCGGGCGTGCAGGCCGTCTGGACGGCGCCCGCGGTCGATCCCCGGTTGCTCGTCGCGCTCGGGCTCATCTACGTCGAACTCGCCGTGGTCACCGCCATCGCGCTGGTGTTCTCGACGTATTCGTCGGCGCTCCTGTCGGCCACGTTCACCACGGCCATCTGGGTGGCGGGGCACTTCGTGGAGGACTTGCGTTCGCTCGATCAGCTCGGTGTCTCGGGCGCCACCTCCTGGGTTGCCTGGCTCACCTCGTGGGTGCTGCCGAACCTGGCCCTCTTCGACGTGAAGGCCGCCGTCGTGCACGGATTGCCCATACCGGTGGGGCAGGTGGCCGCGTCGGTCGCCTATGGCGGGGTCTACACCGCCGCATTGCTGCTGCTGGCCATCGTGATCTTCCAGCGCAGGGACTTCAAGTGAGCATCGCGTCAGGTGTGAGCATGCCGGCGTCCCACGCACCCGCCTCCAGCACGCCGGATCGGCGCTGGCGTCCGCTGCTGGTGGCGGCCGCCGCCGCGCTGATCGCCTCCGCCGCCGGATTGCAGGCCCTCGCCCTGCAGCACCGTCCCCGGCAAGACGATGTGCCACCGGTCCTGTACGTGCAGTCGCCCGCGGTGGCGCGTCGTGTCGCGCTCTCGTTCGACGCGTTGCTGTCGGATCTCTACTGGATGCGGGCCCTGCAGCACTTCGGCGCCACGCGCCTGCAGACGTCCGGACCCCGCCGCTTCGACCAGTTGTACCCGTTGCTCGACCTGGCCACGACGCTCGATCCCCGGTTCACGGTCGCGTACCGATTCGGCGCCATCTTCCTGTCGGAAGCGCCGCCGGGAGGGCCGGGCCGCCCGGATCTCGCGGTGCGGCTGCTCGAGAAGGGACTGGTCGCGACGCCGGAACGGTGGCAGTACTACCAGGACATCGGGTTCGTCCACTACTGGTGGACCGGGCAGTACGACAAGGCGGCGTCGGCCTTCTCGAAGGGCGCAGCGCTGCCGGGTGCCCCGTGGTGGCTGCAGTCGCTGGCTGCGGTGACGCTGGCCGAGGGTGGCGACCGCCAGACGTCGCGGCTCCTGTGGCGTGCCCTCGCGCAGACCGCCGACAACGATTTCCTGCGACGCGATGCCCAGCGACGTCTCGTGCAGCTCGATGCGCTGGACCAGATCGATCGCCTGTCGCGGGCGGTCGAGGCCGCACGCGCCGCCGGGCTGTCGGCCCCGTGGTCGTGGCCGCAGCTGTTCCAGGGCGGTTACGTCACGGGCCTGCCCCTCGACCCCACCGGTGAGCCGTATGCGATCGACATGACCACCGGACGCGTCGACGTGAGTCGCGGGTCGTCGCTCTGGCCGCTCCCGCTCGAGCCGCACAGCATCGGCGGCGCGCCACGGAGGGCCCAGTGAGCCCCACCACAGCGCACTTCGTGCTGCTCGGCGTCGTGGGATTGCTCGTCGGCAGTTTCCTCAACGTCTGCGTGCACCGCCTGCCGCGCGACCTCTCGGTCGCCTTCCCCGCCTCGCACTGCCCGTCCTGCGAGCGGCCGCTGCGCTGGTATCACAACATCCCCGTGGCGAGCTGGCTGGCGCTGCGTGGCCGCTGCGGATTCTGTGCCGCGCCAATCCACTGGCGCTATCCGGTCATCGAGGCGCTCAACGCGGGCCTGTGGATCCTGCACGGGGCGCTGTTCGACTGGGATCTCCTGCTGGTCGTCCGGTTGGCCTTCGCCTCGGCGCTCGTGGTGCTCTTCTTCACCGACCTCGACTGCCGCATCCTGCCCAACGAGATCACCGTGGGCGGCACGGTGGCCGGCCTCGGCGCGGCTCTCGCCCTGCCGCCCGGGATCGCGTCTTCGGCGCTCGGCGTCCTCCTCGGAGGAGGGGTGCTCTGGGCGACGGGCGCCATCTACGAGCGCGTGCGCGGCGTGGAGGGCATGGGCATGGGCGACGTCAAGATGCTGGCGATGATCGGCGCCGTGCTCGGATGGCCGTTGATGCTGCTGACCCTGATCTGGTCGTCGCTCGTCGGCGGGCTCTTCGGTGCCGTCCTGCTCCTCCTGCGCGCCGATGCCCGTACCACGGCCCTGCCGTTCGGGTCCTTCCTGGCGCCTGCCGCCCTGGCGGCGTCGCTGGTGGGCCAGCCGGTCCTGGACTGGTATCTTGGGTTCTACCGCTGATGCCGATCGTGACGTTCATGTGGCTCGTGGGTCCGCTCGTGGTGCTCTGCTTCGTCATCGCGTACGCCACGCGTCGCGCGACGATGAGACGGGAGGCCCTCGAGTCGGCCCGCCTGCGCAGCCGGACGAGTGAGGCCGGGCTCGCGTCGGCGATGACCGAAGCCGTCACCCGCCTGCGCGGACAGGAACTCGCGCACCAGGCGCGCTTCGAGGCCCTCGAGGGGTTCCTCCACCAGGTCGTCGAGAGCCTGCCCCTCGGGATCTTCGTGCTCGGCCGCGACGGGAACCTGCGTGTGGCCAACGAGGAAGCCCTGCGCTGGCTGGGCCTGCCCTCGGCAGCCGAGGGGCAGGTACTGTGGACGCTCGACGGGCTCGACGGACTGCGAGCCATCGCGCAACAGTGCCTCGAAGGCGGCGCGCGACGAGACGCCTCGCTCGTCGGTCCCGGCGCACCAGGTGCGGCGGTGCCGGTGACGGCCGTGCCGCTCCGGGCCCCGGGCGCCGAGCCCGATGGCGTGGTGTGTCTGGTCCACGTCGAACGCGTCGCCTGACACGCCGCTACCCGAGACCCGCTCCCCGCTCCCCGGCACCCGGTACCCGGCACCCGGTACCCGGCACCCGGTACCCGGCACCCGGTACGCGGTACGCGGCACCCGGTCCCCGGGCATGGCAACCCGTGCCATGCCCGGTACGCTTGCCCTCGCAGTTTCTGCGCCGGCCCGCGATCGAATCCCCACGATTCCGTCACGTCCGTGGCATCTGCCGTTGGCAAGCGCCTTGCCCTTGTGGGCGGCATGCCTTCACGCCGCACATGTCACGACGGCACGTCGCTCATCGAAGCCGTGATCGCCAGCGGCCTGCTGGCGCTCGTGCTCGTCGCTCTGCTGCCCCTGACCACGGCCGCGATCGCCGGCACGCACGCAGGGCGAACCGACGGGCGGGCTGCGTCCCTCGCGAGGCATCGCCTGGCACAGCTGCGTGGATTGACCCACATGCGCACGGCATCCACGGCCATCGTCGATCTCACGACCCGAGTCGACCACGCTGAACCTGCCGTGGGCGGCCCGGGGCTGTCGCCAACGGGCGTCGCCCCCCTCGAATACCCCACCGAGGGCTGGAGCGATTGGCTCGACGAGCAGGGCCGCTGGGTGGGGGCGGGCCCGTCGCCGCCGGCTGGCGCGCGCTACGGTCGGCAGTGGGGCGTGCTGAGCGGCGAGACATCGGCCTGCGTTCGACTCTGGGTCTCCGTGCAGCCCCTGCACGAGCCGGCGTCTCGTCGGGCGCACGCCGCCGGACTCCAGTGTGCCTGGGGAGTGGCGCACCCATGATCTCCCGACACTCGTCACCTCTGCATGACCGGCGCCCGAGCCGGAAGACGACGGGTGAACGCGGGCTGACGCTGGTCGAACTGCTCGTGGCGACGTGCCTGGCCCTCACGACGCTCGCCGTCGTGGTCGGGAGCCTGGCGCCCGTGCTCGACATCGCTCGCGCGGCCCCCGAAGCCGTGGATCTCCACCAGCGCGCTCGTGCCATCGAACGCCTGCTCACGGCAGTCGTCGGGCTTGCCGGGGCGGGGCCCGACCTGGTCGCCGACGGTCCACTTCCACGACTGGTGCCGGCCCTGTGGCCACGTCGCGTTGGTTCGTCGCCCGATCCCCCCGCGACCGCCTGGGCCGACCGCTTCACCACCTGGCATGTCGCCGAGGGCGCCGCGCAGGCGCCCCTGGCCGAGCCTGTCGCGACCGGGCACACCGTCGCGCGGCTGGCCTGGCATCCGGCCTGCGGCACGCATCCGTCCTGCGGCTTCCGCGCGGGCGACCTCATCGTCTTGCTGGGGCCCGATGGCGCGATGGCGATGTCGCCGGTGGCCGCCGCGAGCGGCCTCGTGCTGACGTTGCAGACCCCGACGGACCAGCCGATCGTCCTGCCAGCCATCGCGGCAGGCCTGACCAGCACGGCGATCGTCTTCGACGCCGGTCGTCGCGTGCTGCGGCGGGCCGATGGCCTCGCACCCAGCCAGCCCGTCGTGGACGATGTGGTGGGCTTGCGGGTGCGGTACTACGGATCGGCATCGGCGCCCACCGGTCCGATGGTGCCGGGGGCCGACACGTGCGCCGTCGCCGCCGACGGCACACCGCGGCTTGGCCTGCTCGGTCCGACACCCGGTCCGCTCGTCGAACTGACCGTTGCCGATCTGGCCGACGGGCCGTGGTGCGGGTCCGGAGCCTGGCGGTTCGATGCCGATCTGCTCCGCCTTCGCGCCGTCCGCGTCGTCGCTCGACTGCAGGCGACGGGGCCGGCCGTGCGGGGCCTGGCGCCGGCATCGTTCGCGAACCCCGGGCAGGCTCGGCGGCCGGGGGCCGAAGTGCAGGATCTCGAGGTCGACGTGTTCCTCACGGCGCCGAACCTGGCGTGGGGGCGCTGAATCCGTGCCACGGCAGCGAACATCCGCAGGCAGAAGGGATGGTCTGGCCTTGCCGGGTGTGCTCCTGGTGACCGCGTTCCTGGTGGGGATCACGGGGTGGCTGGTGGGACACGTACGCAGCGATCGGTTGATGGCCTTCGACCTCGAGGAGGCCGAAGCCCTCGAGCAGGTGGCCGGCGCGGCCGTCGAGGTGGCGGCCCTGTCCCTGGCCGACCTTCCGGACTGGACCGCGGTCGACAGCCTGTCGGCCCCGCTGGCCTGTCCGGCCACGACGATGCCCGTGCTGGACGTGGACGAACCACGTGAGCGCGCGTGGATTCAGAACGCCACCGTGACCGGCAGCCGGTGGGGCGCCGACACGCCGACGTGGCACCCTCTGTGGAGGTGCCACGCACCTGGCGTGCTGGGGCGCTGGCCGGCGCCCGGAGCCGCGCCCGGCGTCATCGTCTGGGTAGCCGACGATCCCGAGGGCGACGGTTCGCCCGGCACCAGCGTGAACGGACGCCTGCTGCTGCGAGCCGTGGCGCGAGGTCGCGGATGGGCGCGGGGCACGGCGGCGGCCACCGTGGCTCGCGACGCCGCGGGCGGTCCGGTCCGGCTGGTCGCCTGGCGGCCGGGGACCGCGGAATGACGTTCAACTTGTCGTCACGGAGGCCGATCATGTCGAGAGCGGGATTGGCCCGCCTGGGAGGCGCGCAATGAAGGCACCGTTGGTGGGAATGCTGGTCGGAGTCCTGTGGGGCGCGCTGCCCGGCGCGGCCGATGCGCAATCGCTGGCCGACGTCGCCCGCAAGGAGGCGGTCCGTCGCGAGTCGCTCAAGACGTCGGGCAAGGTGCTCACCAACGCCGACCTCCCGGCGTCGGCCGTGGTGCCACCACCCTCGGGTGAGCCGTCGGCACCGACGGGCGACGCCGCCACCGAGTCGCCGGCGGAGACGACGCCAGCGGGCGAGGGGGCGCCAGCCGCACCGGCCGAGGGCGGGCCGGCACCCCAGGCCCCACCGGCTGCCGGCAAGGCCGCTCAGGCCGCGCCGACAGACGACGAGGAGGGGTGGCGGTCGCGGGCCGAGCGCGTCAACGCAGCGCTCTCGGCGGCCCGTGATCAGGTGCGGCAGCTCAAGGCCCTGGCCGACAGGCTCGGGTTGGAGATGCAGGCCAGCGATCCGGCCATCGTCCAACGTGCGACGGCGGAGCGTCCCGGGGTCCTCACGCGGATCACGGAGGCGGAGGCGCGCCAGGCCGAGGCCCAGGCCGCACGCCAGGTGCTCGAGCAGGACGCACGGCTCGCGGGGGTGCCCCCTGCGTGGATCCGGTAGACTTGCGGCACACGCCGGGACTCTCTCGATGACGCCGCACGCCGTGGCGCAGGCGCCAGCGTTGGCGTCCCGGTCGATCCCTGTCATGGCTGCGCTGCGCGAGACGCCAGACGTCCTCCTCGTCGACGACAACGACGACCTCCGGTTCGTGCTCGCGACCGTGCTGTCGCGGCACGGCTATCGCGTGGTCGAAGCCGCAGACGAGCCCTCGGCGGTCGAGGCCCTGCGCTGTCATCGTCCCTCGCTGGTGCTGTCGGACCTGCGTCTCCCGATCGGCGATGGTCTCGGGATCCTGCGCGCGGCCAAGGAACTCGATCCAGCCTTGCCGGTCATCCTGATGACGGGGTACGGCGTCATCGAGGAGGCGGTCACCGCCGTGCGGGAGGGTGCCCTCGACTACCTGCCCAAGCCCGTGGACCACGAGCATCTCGTGCTCACGGTCAGCCGCGCGATCGAGCAGCGCCGCATCGTCACCGAGAACCTGCTGCTGAAGGAGGCGCTCGGGGCCCGCCACGGTGCGCCGACCATCGTAGGCGAGCACCCGCGCCTCCTCGAGGCGCTGCGCAGCCTCAGCCGCGTCGCGGCCACCGAGACGACCGTGCTGCTCGGCGGCGAGAGCGGCACCGGCAAGGAACTCTTCGCACGCGCGCTGCACGCGCAGAGCGACAGGGCCGAGGGGCCCTTCGTGGCCATCAACTGCGCGGCCATTCCCGAGACGCTGCTCGAGACGGAACTGTTCGGGCACGAGAAGGGCGCGTTCACCGGTGCCAACGCGCGCAAGCCAGGGCGCTTCGAGGTCGCGCACGGGGGCACGCTGTTCCTCGACGAGATCGGCGAGATGCCGGTCAACCTGCAGGCCAAGGTCCTGCGCGTGCTCGAGCAGCGCAGTTTCGAACGCGTCGGCAGCAACACGACGCTGCACGTCGACGTGCGTCTCGTCGCGGCCACCAATCGCGACCTGCGCGCGGCTGTGTCGGCGCGCACCTTCCGCGAGGACCTGTTCTTCCGCCTGTCGGTCTTCCCGATCGTGATCCCCCCGCTGCGGGAGCGACCGACCGACGTGGGCCTGCTGGCCGGTCACTTCATCGAACGGTTCTCGCGCGAGCAGAACAAGCGGCCGCCCCACCTGTCCTCGGGGGCCGTCGAGGCGCTCCAGGCCCACGCCTGGCCGGGCAACGTGCGTGAACTCCAGAACTGCATCGAGCGCGCCGTCATCCTCGCCGAGGGCGACACAATCCACGCACGGCACCTCAACCTCGGCGTCGGAGATCCGTCGCGCGAGGCACCGGCCGCGGCTCCGCGCGATCCCTGGGACGAGATCGACCTCTCTGGCACGCTGTCGGAAGCGTCGCGGCGCGTGCTGATGGAGGTCGAGCGGCGCAAGATCCAGCGCGCACTCGACGAGGCCCGCTGGGATCAGGCCAGGGCCGCCGCGGCCCTGCAGATTCCTCCGCGGCTCCTGCTCGCGCGCATCCGCGACTTCAAGCTCACACCCGGCTAGGTTCCCCGGCTCGCCGGCAACCGCGCGCTTACCCGAGCCCGATCTCCGCGAGTCCGCGCCGGACCTGCGATTCGTCCACGTCGGTCGCGATGGTCGTGGCGCCGATCCGCGTGGGCAGCACGAAGTGCAGCGTGCCGGCGACGACCTTCTTGTCCCGGCGGGTGGCCGCCAGGATGGCCTCGGTGTCGAGCCCGGCAATCGCCGGCAGCGGGCCCATGTGATCGATCAGCGTGGAGAGGGCGTGATGGTCGGCCTCCGACCACGTCCCGCGGGCGACGGCGATGGCCGAGGCCGCCTTCATCCCGTAGGCCACCGCTTCCCCATGCCGGAGGACCCGGTAGTTGGTGACCGCCTCGAGGGCGTGGCCCACCGTGTGCCCGAAGTTCAGGATGCGCCGCAGGCCGTCCTCGCGCTCGTCCTGGCTGACGACGTCGGCCTTGATGGCGCAGCACTCGGTGATCACGGGGAGCAGGGCGGCGGGGGAGCCCTCGAGCAGCGCGTCCATCGTCTGCACGCACCGGTCGAACAGCGGCGCCGAGGCGATCACACCGTACTTGACCACCTCGTACAGGCCCGCCCGGAGCTCACGCCGGCTCAACGTCGTGAGCACGGTCGGGTCCACGGCCACCAGCGCGGCCTGATGGAACGCGCCGAGCAGGTTCTTGCCGAGGCGGTGATTCACGCCCACCTTGCCCCCGATGGCGCTGTCGACCTGGGCGACCACCGTGGTGGGGACGTGCACCAGCCGGATGCCCCGCAGGTACGTGGCCGCGGCGAAGCCGGCCAGGTCGCCGAGCACGCCGCCGCCCACGACCACGAGCACCGCCTTCCGGTCCACGCCGCGCGTGACCAGCGCGTCGTGCACCCTGCCCATCGTGGCCATCGTCTTGGCCTTCTCGCCGTCGTTGACGAGGATCGGCGCGTCGGTGTCGGCGTCGATGTCGCCGAGGCCGAGGCCGTGCCGCACGGCGCTGCCGTGCAGGCCCCACACGCGCGGGCTCGAGACCACGACGAGACGCGACGCACCGGGACAGGCCTCGGCAATCGCGTCGCGGAGCGACGCCAGCAGGCCGGGTGCGATGAGGATGCGGGAGACCTGGCCCGCCGATGTGCGGACCTCGAGTGCGTGGGGCGTCATGCGGTGACACTCGCGCGGAAAACCGGCGCGAAGCGGGTGGTAGGATAACAGGGTCCCGGCGTGGGCGCGGCCGCCACGGGAGGACCGGCAGGATGCGACGCGTCCGGACCCGGCGCAAGAGGCTGGCCGCACGGAAGCAGACACCCCACCGGTGACTCACACGCCCGATTTCCTGGTCCTCGGCAGCGGCATCGCGGCGCTCCGCGCCTCGCTGGCGCTGGCGGCGCGGGGAACCGTCTGCATCCTCACGAAGGGCGAGCCGAGCCAGGGCAGCACGGGCTGGGCGCAGGGCGGCATCGCCGTCGCCCTCGGCGAGGACGACTCGCCCGACCTGCACTTCGAGGACACGCTGGCGGCCGGCGACGGGCTGTGCGAGCCGGCGGCCGTCCGCATGCTGGTCGAGGAAGGGCCCGCCTACGTGTGGGAACTGCTCGACTGGGGCGCGCGATTCGATCGGCTGCCCGACGGCCGGCCCGCCCGCACGCGGGAAGCCGCGCACAGCGTGCGCCGCGTGCTGCACGCCGAGGACGCGACCGGGCGCGAGATCAGCCGCGTGCTGCACGCGCAGGTGGCGGCCGTGCCCGGTATCGCGCTGGTCGACCACGCCGTGGTGACCGATCTGCTGTGCCGCGCGGGCCGCTGCGTCGGTGCGGCGTACCGGGATGCCACCGGGGCGCGACACGAGGTGCAGGCCGGGGCGACGCTGCTCGCCACCGGCGGGGCGGGGCAGGTCTTCGCGCAGACGACCAACCCGACCGTCATCGCCGGCGACGGCATGGCGATGGCGTTCGAGGCCGGCGCCGAGGTGGCCGACCTCGAGTTCGTGCAGTTCCACCCGACGGTGCTCGACGTGCCGGGCCGGCCGCGCTTCCTGCTCTCGGAAGCGCTGCGCGGCGAAGGGGCCCGCCTGCTGAACGCCGACGGCGAGGCCTTCATGGGGCGCTACGAGGCCGACGCCGAGCTGGCGCCTCGCGATCGCGTGGCGCGCGCGATCGTCCGCGAACGCGAGCGGACCGGCCGGCAGGTGTTCCTGTCGATGGCGCACCTCACGGACCTCGACGTGCACGGGCGGTTCCCCCAGATCTCGGAGGCATGCCGTGAGGCGGGCTTCGATCTCGCGAGGGATGCCATTCCGGTGAGCCCGGCCGTGCACTACGTGATGGGCGGCGTGGTCACCGACCTCGATGGCCGCACGTCGCTGCCGGGGCTCTATGCCGCAGGCGAGGTGGCGTGCACCGGCGTCCACGGCGCCAACCGTCTCGCGAGCAATTCGCTGCTCGAAGGGCTCGTCTTCGGGGCGCGCGCCGGGACCGTGATGGGCGAGGCGCCTCGCGGTCGCGATTCGTGGGCGCCGGGGCGTCTCGTCGCGGCCGCGCCGGTGGCGCCGCGTCCCGGCGGGCCGATGCCCGACGGACTCGACGGCACGGCCGTTCGGGCACGCGCCTGGCGCGACCTGGGACTGGTGCGCACCGGCGAGGGCCTGCGCGACGCGGAGGCCTGGTTCGGCCGCGCCTACGCCGCGTGTGCCGCCGCGCCGACCGGGACGCTGGCGTCGGCGCAGCTCCGGTCGCTGGTCACGGTGGCCTGGCTGATGAGCCGTGCGGCCGTGCGTCGCGAGGAGAGCCGCGGCGGTCACTTCCGGACCGATTTTCCCGAGCGCCACGACGACACGTGGGGCCATCACTGCAGCGACGTGCTGCAGCGCACAGAGTGACGGATCGATCATGAGCGAGCAGCAGGGCAACGGACAGGGGCAGGGCAAGGCGGGTGGCAAGGGCGGTGCGAAGGGCGAGGCGCTGGTCACGGCCATCACGCCGCAGGGCGAGGACTACTCGCGCTGGTATCTCGACGTGGTGTTGCGCGCCGAGCTGGCCGACTACACGCCCGGCCTGAAGGGCTGCATGACCATCCGGCCGTACGGGTACGCGATCTGGGAGCGCATCCAGCAGCTGCTCGACGCGCGGCTGAAGGCGACCGGACACGTCAACGCCTACTTTCCCCTCTTCATCCCCGAGAGCCTGCTGATGAAGGAGGCCGAGCACGTCGAGGGCTTCGCGCCGGAAGTGGCCTGGGTCACGCACGGCGGCCGGGAGAAGCTCGAGGAGAAGCTCGCGATCCGGCCGACGTCGGAGGTCATCATCGGCACGATGTACGCCAAGTGGCTGCAGTCGTGGCGCGACCTGCCCATCCTGATCAACCAGTGGGCCAACGTCGTCCGCTGGGAGAAGGTCACGCGGCCGTTCCTGCGCACCACGGAGTTCCTCTGGCAGGAAGGCCACACGGTTCACGAGACCGAGGCGGAGGCCGAGGAAGAGACCCTGAAGATCCTGGGCGTCTACAAGGAGTTCGTCGAGACGGAACTCGCGATGCCGGTCATCGAGGGCCGCAAGAGCGACGCCGAGAAGTTCGCCGGCGCCTCGAAGACCTACTCGATCGAGGCGCTGATGGGAGACGGCCGCGCGCTGCAGGCCGGCACGTCGCACAACCTCGGACAGAACTTCGCGAAGGCCTTCGAGATCAAGTTCCAGGGGCGCGACAAGGTGGAGCAGCACGCCTGGACGACGTCGTGGGGCGTGTCCACGCGCCTCATCGGCGGCCTCATCATGGTGCACGGCGACGACAGCGGCCTCGTGCTGCCGCCGAACGTCGCTCCGTACCAGGTCGTCATCGTCCCGATTCCCCGTGGCAACTGGCAGGAGACGGTGCTGCCGCACGCGCAGGCCATCAAGGCGCAGCTGGTCGCGGCGGGCGTGCGGGTGATGCTCGACGACCGCGACGCCTACACGCCCGGCTGGAAGTTCGCCGAGTGGGAGATGCGCGGCGTGCCCGTGCGCCTCGAGATCGGGCCCAAGGACATCGAGAAGCAGCAGGTCGTGCTCGCGCGACGCGACACGCGCGAGAAGCAGTTCGTGCCGACGGCGGAGCTCCTCGGGGCGGTGCAGGGCTGGCTCGCGGACATCCAGGCGAACCTGTTCGAACGGGCGCGCCAGCTGCGCGAGGAACGCACGCACTACACGGAGAGCTACGACGAGTTCAAGACGCTGATGGCGGGCGCGCGCCCAGGGTTCGTGTATGCCCCGTGGTGCGACGACCCGGCCGTCGAGGCGCAGGTCAAGGCCGAGACCCAGGCGACGATCCGCAACTACCCGTTCGCGGCGCCGTCGCACGAGGGCAAGGCCTGCTTCGTCACGGGGCGCCCTGCGACCGTGATGGCCTGCTTCGCGAAAGCGTATTGAGGCCCTGCCCTCGGCGGCGGACGGCTCGGAGAGCCGTCCCTACCGAGCTGGCCGGCATTCGCGGCATTCCCCGGTAGGGACGGCCGTCCCGGCCGTCCGCCCAGGCTAGCCCCACAACTCCGCGATCGTCTCCGGAAATCGTGCGGACAGCTTCTTCACGGCCGCACTGCGCCGGGTGATCTGCTCGCGCGAGACGACGGCGCGGAAGATTCCGGCCAGCTGCCCGCGGAACCAGGCATTCGACGTGTGGTGGCAGGCCTCGGTCACCGCCTCCAGGACCGACGCATCGCCAACCTGCTGGAGGGCCGCCAGCATGCCCACAGGCGTCTTGTCTCCCAGGGCCTCGAGTGTCTCCCGCAGGTCGTAGACCGCGAGCCGGCTGCCGCGCGACGCCAGGGCGAGGTGCGCCGTCGCGCGCGCCACGCGCCAGGCGTCGGCACGGGCCTGCTCGCCGACCTCCGCCTCGCGAGCCCGCACGCGTTCGATGACGCGGTGCAGTGTGGTGAGCGGCACCGATGCTCCCTGTGTGGTGATGGCCTGACGGAGGGCGTCGGCGGCATCGGGGGCCGTGGCGGCGGCCAGCTCCTCGAGTGGGCTGGCGGACGTCGAACTCGAGGCTTCCGCAGCAGCGTCGGTCGCGCCGGCGCCGTGCGCCGCCTGCCGGAGCACGGCGGACGGGTCCTGCTCCAGGGCGCGGCGCAGTGGTGCCACGACGTCGGCCTCGTAGGTGGCCGACCGGTCCGGAGCGTTGGCGATGGCTTCGAAGGCGCGCACGCGCACCACATCGGGACGCGCCTGGTCGAGGAGCGTGGCCGTGAGGGCGTCGAGCGCGCCTGTCGCGGCCTCGGCATCGCGCGCGTCGAGCAGCGCCCCCACCGCATCGACGGCCGCCACGGCCACCTCGGTCGAGGCGTGCGCGAGGTACCCCCGCACCACAGGCAGCGCGCCAGGCGCGCCGATGCGCTCGAGCACACCGAACAGGCGCGGCAGGTGTTCGACGTCGGCCTGCGTGACACGCTCGAGGACCGGCCGCAGGGCCGGACGGCCGATGATCGCCAGCCGCGCAATGGTGGCTTCGACGGTGATGGGATCCTCCCCGGCGACGAGCTCGTCGAGCAGGGCCCTGGTCTGACCGGGACGAGTAGGCACGGCGGCGAGGATTCTAACGCCTAATGCCTGATGCCTAATGCCCCATGCCTGGCGCCGCGTGCGGCGCAGAGACACGAAAGGCCCGCCGGCGGGTGCCAGCGGGCCTTTCGGGATGTGCAGACGGCGTGGGCGCTTACTGCGTCACGCGGACCGTGAGAGCGGCGCGGCGGTTCAGGCGGCGCGTCTCCTCGCGGCTGTTGTCGTGCTTGGGCCGCTCCTCGCCGTAGCTCACGGTGCGGATGCGATCGGCGCCGATGTTGCGCGAGGCGAGGTAGTCGCGCACCGAGTAGGCGCGACGCTCGCCGAGCGCGAGGTTGTATTCGGCCGTGCCGATGTTGCAGGTGTGACCCTCCACCTCGATGCGGAGCTCGGGGTTGTCGGTCAGCGCCTTGATGGCCTCGTCGAGGATGCGCGTCGCTTCAGGCCGCAGCGTGTAGCGGTCGAAGTCGAAGTGTACGTCTTCGAACGTGTAGTCCTTGATGGCCGGCTTGACCACCTGGATGGTCACCGTGTCGGTCACCGAGCCGCCCTTGCCGTCGGTCACGGTCACCGTGCACGGCACCGGGCCCTCCTGCATCGGCGCGGTCCACAGCGTCTCGCGGTTGGCCGGCTGTGCAATGGTCCCGGCCGGGCACGACCACTTGTAGGTCAGCGGATCGCCATCCGGATCGTTGGCGTCGGCGGTGATCGTGGAGCTCTTGCCGACTTCCACCGTGCACGGGTTGCAGCGCGCCTTCACCGTCGGCGGACGGTTCTGGGCGACGGGGGCCGGCGGCGGCGGGGGCGGCGGGGGCGCCGGCGCCTCGTAGCGCGTGGCGATGCCCGGGTGCAGGCCGATGCGGAACTGCAGGCTCCAGCGGTCCGAGGCTTCGCTCGTGGCGCCCCCCGGGTAGAGGGAGTCGCGCGAGTCGTGCGCCAGCGCGTACACCGCGCCACCGCCGACGAAGAAGCCCCGCTGGCTGAAGTACGTGGCGCCCAGCGCCACGTCGAGCGGGCTGCGGATCGGCCAGGTGCCGGTGCTCGTGCTGCCGTCGAACGCCGTCAGGCCGCTCGAGGTGATCGTGTCGTCGAAGTAGCGCTCCCCGAACAGTTCACCCGTGATCTTCAGGCTGCTGCGCGTCGGCACACCGACACCCACGCCGTAGCGCAGGCCGTTGCTCTGGTTCGTGCGCTCGGCGTCGGCGCGGAAGGCGCCGCCGACGTAACCCGACAGGTCGAACCGCTCGTTGATCTCCTTGCTCAGGATGTAGTCGACCATGAAGTCGGCCTGACCCGAGCTGGTGCCCTTGTCGGCCGACCCGCTCGGGATCTTGACCATGGCCTTCAGGGCCATCGCCAGCGGGGCGTCGTTGGCCTGCGACAGCAGGTTCACCTTGCCGCCGACGTACAGGTCGCCGAAGGTGGTGCCCGACCAGCCCTGCTTCACGAGCGGATAGTCGTTGACCGGACCGCCAGCGTCCATGCCCGGGACGAAGATCGGCCGGACGTCGCGGTCGATACGGGTGGCCACCGACAGGGCCGCGAACAGTTCGGCCCGGCCGCCGATGCCGTACCCGAACGTCACCGGGAAGTTGCCGATGTTGGTGAAGCCTTCCTGGCGGTCGAAATTGGTGTAGTAGGCGCTGGCCGACCACTTGCCGCCGGGCAGGACCTCACCGAGCGGAACGAACCAGAGGCCGGTGTCGCCCTGGAACGTGGGCGCCGCGGTCCGGGTTTCGGCCACGGTGAGGCTCGCCGCCGGTTGGCTGGCTGGCGCGGCGGGATCCTGCTGCTGCGCAAACCCTGCAGGCGCAGCCACCGCCAGGCCGACGATGCCGGCGAGACCAACCCTGAAGAGGCGTGTCATGTGCATGTCCTCGTATCTACGGAAAACCATCCCACCTACCAAAATTGCAACGGGCAAATATTACCGGCGGTCCACCGACGCCGTCAAACCTATCCGTAAGTCTATTCGGACGGGCTCGAGGTTCCCGACGCGTTACCTGCCACCTACGCCTTGCAAGACCGCAGCCAGCTGTGCCGGCGCGGCCAGCCCGACCATGCGCCGTCAGTCCGCCGTCGCCGGCGTGCGCTTCTGGAACACCCAGGCGACGAGGATGCTGAAGGCGTACAGCACGAACATCGGCAGCGCGAGCAGGAACTGTGAGACGACGTCGGGGCTGGGCGTGACCAGCGCGGCCACCACGAAGATCACGAGGATGGCGTACTTGGTGTTGCGGACGAGGAAGCGCGGCGTGACGAGGCCGACCCTGGCCAGAAACATGACGAGCGTCGGCATCTCGAACACGGCGCCCATGCCGAGCGCCATCCGCACATAGAGGGAGAACACCGGCTCGATGCGCGGCGCGAACTCCACCGTCTCGGTGGAGAAACTGGCGAAAAATCGCCACATGGCGGGGAATACTACGTAGTGAGAGAACAGCGCCCCGCCGATGAAGAACACGGTCGACATCATCACGAACGGGATCGCGAACCGCTTCTCGTGGGCGTAGAGCCCGGGCGCGATGAAGGCCCACACCTGCCAGAGCACCACCGGGAGGGCAATCATCAGGCCCACCAGCGCCGCCATCTTCATGTAGAGCATGAAGGCTTCGGTCGGTTCGGTGTAGATGAGCTTGCCGCCCGCCGGCAGGATGGCCTGCAACGGCGTCATCACGAACTCGAAGATCGGATCGATGAAGGCCAGCGCGATCACGAACCCGACGAGGACTGCCAGCAGGGCCCTGATCAGGCGCTGCCGCAGTTCGTCGAGGTGTTCGAGGAACGACATCTTCCCGCCGACACCCTCGTCTTCCTCCTCATCGTCGATGGGGCGGGGTGGGGGCGGGGCGGGCACGGGTGACAGGGACATGCGATCGCGGGGTTCAGCCGAGGGACGCGCGGTGGACTACAGGTTCGCCCCGCGCGGGGTGGTCTCGGACACGTGGCCACGGGCCTCGTCGGCCGCCCGGTCGTAGAAATCGTCGTGCACGGCCTCGGGGTCGCCCGCCGCCGGGGCAGGCTCCTGGGGCGTGGCCGCGGCGACCGGCGCCGCCGCCACCGGTGACGGTGCGGCCTTGGCCGTGCGCTCCCGCTCCTCTTCGACCCGAATCTCCTCCTCGAGCGAGTTGCGCAGTTCGTTGGAGGCCCGCTTGAACTCCGCGAGGCTCTTGCCGAGGGACTTGCCGAGTTCCGGCAGCTTGCGCGGGCCGAAGACGATGAGGGCGATGACGAAGATGATGATCAACTCCGGCATGCCGAGGGGACCGAACATCGTAAGGCTCCTGAGAGGGTCCGGAGAGCGACCCGTGACAGTCGGGTGATGCGTGGACCGTCCTCGGATTATGGAGTGCGGAGGCGGCAGGGTCAATTGCGCGGCGCGCTTCGTCACGGGCCGGTTGGACGCCCTCGATCGGCATGGTACGCTGCAAGCATGCCGAAAAGCCGCGTATTGCCCGCGGTCCTGTTCGCCGTTGCCGTCTCCGCGCTGGTGGGAGGCGTGCTCGGCCGTCGCGCCCAGGCCACCGCCGATCCCCTCACGGACCGGTACCGCGTGTTCACGGCGGCCCTGGCCGCGGTGGAGCAGGAGTACGTGGAGGACGTCGAGTCCGACCGGCTGGTCTACAGCGCGATCACCGGGATGCTCCAGACGCTCGACCCGCACTCGAGCTTCCTCGACCCCCGGGCCTACGCCCAGCTGCGGGAACGGCAGGAAGGCCGGTACTACGGCCTCGGCATCAGCATCACCCCGCTCGACGGTGACATCACCGTCATGTCGCTGTTCGAGGGGTCGCCCGCCTACAAGAAGGGCATCCGTCGCGGCGACGTCATCGCGCGCATCGAGGGCCAGGACACCAAGGGCTGGACGAGTGACCAGGCCGTCAAGGCCCTGCGCGGTCCCAAGGGCACCCAGGTCAACCTCGGGCTCCGGCGGCAGGGCTACATGGAACTCATCGAACTGGCCGTGGAGCGCGACGAGGTGAACATCCCCACCCTCAAGGGCGTGTTCATGATCGGCGAGGACACGGGATACGTCCGCCTGAACGACTTCTCGGAGACGACCGACCGCGACCTCGGCGACGCGCTCGACTCGCTGCAGGCCAAGGGCATGAAGCGCCTGCTGCTCGACCTGCGCGACAACCCCGGCGGACCGCTCGACCAGGCCATCCGCGTGAGCGACCGGTTCCTGCCCAAGGGCGACATGGTCGTCTACACGCGCGGCCGCACCCGCAACTCCGACCAGGACTATCGCGCCTCCGACGCCGCCGACTTCGGCGACATGCCGATCGTCGTGCTCGTGAACCGGAACAGCGCCAGCGCCGCCGAGATCGTGTCCGGGGCGCTCCAGGACCACGACCGGGCGCTCATCGTCGGCGAGAAGACGTTCGGCAAGGCGTTGGTGCAGTCCGTCTACCGGATCAGCGAAGGCGCGGGCCTCGCGCTCACCACCGCGCGCTACTTCACGCCCAGCGGCCGGCTGATTCAGCGCCCGTGGGACGGCACGTTCGACGAGTACCTCACGTACTCGCTGCGGGAACAGAAGGCAGACGAGCCCGTCGATCCGGCCAACCTGAAGCTCACCGACGCCGGCCGCAAGGTCTACGGCGGCGGCGGCATCCAGCCCGACAAGTACATCGCCGGGCCCGTCGAAGGCTTCAACCCGACCCGGTTCGGGCGGTCGCTGTGGGCGCGCCAGATCTTCGCCGACTTCGCCCAGCGCTTCAGCGCCGCCGGCGATACGCGCATCAAGGGCAACGGCCAGACCCGAACCGTGAGCCGCGGCTTCGCCGTGAACGATGAGATCCTCGCCGAGTTCCGGACCTACCTCGAGTCACGCCGCGTGCGCGTCGACCAGCAGGCCTTCGTGGCCGACACCGAGTTCATCCGGGCGATGATCCAGTACGACATCGACCTCGCTCTCTTCGGGGTCGAGGAGGCGCGCCGCAACCTCGTGGCGCGCGACCCGCAGGCGCAGTTCGCCCTGCGGCAGTTCGATGAGGCCGCGCGCCTGCCGCACCTGAAGTCCACCGGATCGACCGCCTCGCGCCAGGCGGCACCCTAGGGTCGAAAGGTAGGGCCGGCTGTCCCCAGCCGGCCGTGCGACCGCGGTAGGGACACCGC
>VFQN01000789.1_pt1 | contig 56833 bp, 52 predicted proteins | sample 3512371 | NCBI WGS metagenome assembly VFQN01 (sample SAMN10412370, study PRJNA504923) | tailings metagenome | isolation source: Replicate 2 from Balatoc abandoned mine | place: Philippines: Itogon, Benguet | collected 2017-08-28
GTTGGCGAGCGCATGGTCGGCACGGCGGTCTGGATCGGCCCGGTGCTGTCGGGTTACGAGGATGCCAACGCCAAGGTCGAGCGCCTTGCCGACAACGATCCGAGCTTCGAGAGCGTCGTCGCCAAGAAGCCCGACCTCGTGACGGCACAGTTCCAGTGGCATGTCGGTCCGGAGGGTATCGTCGCGACGCCAGAGCAGTTCGATGAACTGAAGATCCCGGTCTACACCTCGCCGGCCGATTGCATCGGCAAGGACAATTCCGGTGGCGGCGACGGGGTGCGCAAGACGGTCTTCACGATGGAGCTGATCTACAAGGAAATCAGCGAACTGGCGCAGATCTTTGATGTGCAGGATCAAGGCGAGAAAGTCATCGCCGACCTCAAGGCGCGCGAAGACGCGGCGCGCAAGAAGATCGCTTTGGCGGATGGCAAGCTTTCCGCCGTCTTCTGGTTCTCCAGCGCCGAACTCGACATCGACCCCTATGTCGCCGGGCGCAACGGCGCGCCGGGCTACATTATGTCGGCGCTCGGCATCCGCAATGTCATTGAGAGCGACGAGGAATGGCCGACGGTCGGCTGGGAAACCGTCGCCAAGGCCGATCCGAGCATCATCGTCGCCGGCAAGATGGAGCGCCGCCGCTTCCCTGCCGATGACGTCGCGGTCAAGCACACGTTCCTCAAGGAAGATCCCGTCGCCAGCCTGATGCCCGCCGTGAAGAACGGCCATGTCGTCGATATGGACGCCCAGGCGATGAACCCGACGATCCGCACGATCGAGGGCATCGAGGTGCTTGCCGACGCCATCGAGAAGGCTGGCCTCGCGAAGTGACGGCTGATCGCCCCATCCTGCTGCGCACGGGTGTCGCTCTTGCGGCGCTCGTGCTGCTTGTCGCCGCGCTCGGGGTGGGCGCGGCGGTGGGCGAGACCGCTATTCCGCTCGACGTCGTGGCAAAGACCGTGGCGAACCGCCTCTGGCAGGCGGGGCACGCCATCGAGCCGATAGACGAGGGCATCGTCTGGAACTACCGGCTGAGCCGCGCCGTGGTTGCGGCCTGCTGCGGATCGGCGCTCGCGATCTGCGGGGTGATCCTGCAGTCGCTGCTGCGCAACGCGCTGGCCGACCCCTACATTCTCGGCATTTCCGCCGGTGCCTCCACGGGCGCTGTCGCGGTGGCGATCCTCGGCATCGGCGCCGGTATCCTGACGCTGCCGATCGGTGCCTTTATCGGGGCGCTCGTCGCCTTCGGTCTCGTCAGCGCGCTGGCGGTTCGCGCAGGCCGCGGTACGGGGGCGATCATCCTTGCAGGGGTCGCCGGTTCGCAGCTCTTCAATGCGCTGACTTCCTTCATCGTCACCAAGGCGGCCAATGCGGAACAGGCACGCGGCATCATGTTCTGGTTGCTCGGCAATCTCTCGGGCGTGCGCTGGCCGGATGTCTGGCTGGCGCTGCCGGTTGCGCTTCTCGGGCTTGTCGTGTGCCTCTGGCATGCGCGCGCGCTCGATGCCTTCACCTTCGGCACGGAATCGGCGGCCTCGCTCGGCATTCCGGTGCGCCGGGTCTATGTCGTGCTGATTGCCGTCTCGGCACTGATGACCGCCGTCATGGTCTCCATCGTCGGGTCGATCGGTTTCGTCGGCCTCGTCATTCCCCATGCCGCGCGCATGGTCGTCGGTGTCCGCCACGGGTTGCTGCTGCCGGCATCGGCGCTGATCGGCGCCATCTTCATGATCGCCGCGGATGTGCTGTCGCGGATCATCATTCCCGGCCAGGTGCTGCCCATCGGTGTCATCACTGCGCTGTTCGGCGCGCCGGCCTTCGCGCTCATCCTCAGCCAAAGGAGATCGGCCCTGTGACCCTTTCGGCAAAAGGTCTTTTCTGGTCGGCCGGCGGTGCGACCATCCTCACCGACGTCTCGCTCGACGTGCGTCCTGGCGAATTTCTCGGCATCATCGGTCCCAATGGTTCGGGCAAGACCAGCCTGATGGCGCTGATGGCGGGCATCCGCAAGCCGCAGGCGGGTCTGGTAACGCTTGAGGGCTCGCCGCTTTCGGCCCACGGCCGGCAAGCCATAGCCCGCCGCATCGCCTTCGTCGAGCAGCAGGCGGAGACGACCGAGCGTATCACTGCGCGCCAGGCGGTCGAACTCGGCCGCACGCCGCATCTCGGCGCGCTGACGCCCTGGTCGCGGGCGGATGATGCCATCGTCGACAGGGCGCTGGAGGAGGTCGACATGGCGCACTTTGCCGGCCGGCTGTGGCACACGCTTTCCGGCGGCGAGCGGCAGCGGCTGCACATCGCCCGCGCGCTCGCCCAGCAGGCGCCGATCCTCCTGCTCGACGAGCCGACCAACCATCTCGACATCGGCCACCAGATCGGCCTGCTCCAGCTGGTGCGCGAACAGGATCTGACCGTCGTTGCCGCATTGCACGACCTCAATCACGCGGCCATGTTCTGCGACCGCATCGCCGTCATGCAGGGCGGCCGCATCGTCGCGCTCGGTACACCTGCAAAGGTGCTGGAGCCGCAGCGCCTGCACGATGTCTTCGGCGTCACCGTGGATGTCGAGCGCGACAGCACCGGCGGCTGCTTCATTCGCTATCGTCGGCCAGAGCCCCGGCCTGCCAAACTCAAGCTCGTTGCAGAGGCAAGATGAAAACCCGTTTCCTCCTGGCTGCGGCCATCGCCGTATTTCTCCACGCCGCCCCCGTCGCCGCTGAAACCTTCCGGGTCGAGATGCGCAATCGCGGCGAAAAGGGCTCCATGGTTTTCGAACCGGATTTCCTGGCGATCAAGCCGGGGGACAGCGTCAAGTTCATCGCCACCCACAAGAGTCACAACGCCGCCAGCATCGACGGCATGGTTCCGCAGGGATATGCCGGCTTCAAGGGCAAGATCAACGAGGAGATCGAGGTCACCTTTGATGCCCCCGGTTTCTACGGCATCAAATGCTCGCCGCATTTCGGCATGGGCATGGTCATGCTGGTGAAGGTCGGTGAGGCGGAACTGACGGAGGCGATCCGCACGGTCGAGGTGCCGGCCCGCGCCCGGCCGCGCTTCGACGACATCTTTGCCCGTATCGATGCGGGCGAGGCGCAGTGATGCACGGCACACGCGGCAACAGTCATCTCAAGGAAGACATTCGCGACTACTGGTCGCGCCGCTCCGAGACCTTCGATCTCGCCTTCGGCCACCGCATTCCCGAAGGACCGGAGTTCGAGGCCTGGGCGACGGCGATCCGCGAAAATCTCGGTCCGGAGCCACGCCGCGTACTGGAGCTTGCTTGCGGTACAGGTGAGGTGACACGTCTGCTGCTTTCCCTCGGCCATGAGGTGACGGCGCTCGACTTTTCCGAGGCGATGCTGAAGGTCGCACGGAAGAAACACGCCGGTGCCAAGGGCGTGCGTTTCCTGCTCGCGGATGCGGAAAACCCGATGGAGCCGGACGAGAGCTATGACGCGATCGTCTGCCGCCATCTGGTCTGGACGCTGACGACGCCGGTCGAGGCTTTTTCCGAATGGCACCGCATGTTGAGGCCGGGCGGCATCCTTCTGTTCTTCGACGGCGACTGGGCAGCACCGACCCGGCTTGGCAGGCTGGCGGGCCGGGCCATCGCCCTGCTCGACAAGGTCATCGGCACCGATCCGCACTATGACGGCGCGATGAGCGCGCGCCATGTCGATATCATGGGCCGGCTGCCCTTTGGCGACGGGCTTACCGTTGAACGCGTCCAGCCGCTTCTGGCGGCGGTGGGATTCCGCGATATCAAGATCGGCTCACATGGCCCGATCGCGAGGGCGCAGCGGCGCACGGCGGATCTGCGCAACAGGCTGCGCACACTGCTTTACCGCCGTTTCATTCTCTGCTGCCGGAGGTAGCTCCGTCGGTTTCCGGCTCCACGGTCAGCTTGACGCGATCGGCGGCAAAACGCGTGCGGGAAAACTGGACCGGAACGCCGTCAAGATCGGTGTTGACGGCCGTTGCCACAAGAATGATCGCCCCCGGTGAGAGCTTCAGGTGGCGGATGTCGTCGCCTTCGGCATGGATGGCGGATATTTCGGTCGAGCGGCGCACATAGTCGGACACACCGAGCTCCTGGAACGCAGCGGTGATGGAGCGTGTCCTTTCGTAGACGGTGTCGATCCCGCTGAAACGGTCCGCGGGGAAATAATGCGTGCCGCAGGAGATGGGCCGTCTGTCGGCGCTGTTCACGGTTTCGAGCCGCACGCAGGGCGCGCCGGCTGCAAGGCCGAGCGCCACGGCAACGGCGGCGGTCGCTGGCTCCGTCGCCGCCGCCAGCAACTGGCCTTCCAGATTGCGCGTCTGATTTCCGAGACCCTGCGAAAATCGGGTACGGCGGGAGATCGGGAAGCGCAGCCGGTCGCGCCGCTCGATGCGCGTGCCGATGCCCTGGATGGGGCGCACGATGCCTTCCTCTGCTAGTGCCGCCATGGCGCTGCGCACCGTATGCCGGTTCACGCCGAAGCGGGCGGCGAGCGTGATTTCCGGCGGCATCATGCCGGTTTCGTCGAAATCGCCATTGTTGATCGCAAGACGCATGCGGTCGGCGATTTGCCGCCAGAGCGCCACGCCCGATTGTCGTTCCACCATTTTCGCCCCCGCGAAACCCTCTGTCACACCCTTGTCATCCCGGCCCTTTAAGACGAGACTTAGATGTTCGGTTGTCTAGATTAATAGACATTTGGAGAGAAGGCAATGACATCAGTTCAGAAATCTGCCGCAAGCGCGGGGGACGGCCGGCAGAGGGCCATGGGTCTCTTGGCGAAGGCGAGCCGGGCCGAGTTGCAGGCGGCTTTTGACGCGCTGGCGGAACAGCCCGCCGTACAGCCGGTGCGCGGGCCGGAAACGGGCCTCGTCATGATCCGCGGCCGCATCGGCGGCGGCGGTGCGCCGTTCAATCTCGGCGAGGCGACGGTGAGCCGCGCCAGCATCCGCCTTCAGGACGGCACGGTCGGCCACGGCCAGGCGCTCGGCACGGACGGCGCCAAGGCGCGGCTTGCGGCGATCTTCGATGCGCTCTTCCAGCAGCCGGCCCACCAGGCTGAGGTGGCGGCGCTGCTCGAAACCATCGCCGCGCGCATTGCCGGCGAGGACGCCGAAAAGGCCCGCCAGACGGCCGCCACGCGCGTCGATTTCTTCACCATGGTTCGCGGAGAGGACTGATGACATTGGATACGCTCGCTTTTGCCGGCGGTTTTGAGGAGCCGGTGTTCGAGGCCCAGGCCGTTTTCCGCACGCTGATGGACTGCATGGCTCGCCCGGGCACGATCGGCGATGTCGCGGCCTCGGTCCTGCCGCCCGCGCCGCTGAATGCGACGGCCGGCGCGGTCGCGCTGACGCTGTGCGACCATGACACCGCTGTCTGGCTGACCCCGGCACTCGCCAATTCCGCGCTGCCCGGCTGGCTCGCCTTCAATGCCGGCGCGACCGTCACCGAGGAGCGCCAGGACGCCCGCTTCGCCTTCATCGAGAAGGGCGCGATGCTGCCGAACCTCTGCCTCTTCGCGCAGGGCACGCAGGAATACCCCGATCGTTCGACGACACTCGTCGTCGAGATCGACGCCTTCGAGGGCGGCCGGCCGTTGACGCTGAAGGGGCCGGGCATCCGCACGGAAGAAGAGATCGCCCCCGTCGGTCTGCCGGACATGTTCCCGCATTTCTGGTCGGAAAACCGCCAAAAGTTTCCGCGCGGGGTCGACCTGATCCTCATTGCCGGCACGAAAATCCTCTGCCTGCCGCGCACCACCGTCGTCAGCGTGAAGGAGGCATAGACCATGTATGTTGCCGTCAAGGGTGGCGAAGCCGCCATCTCCAACGCCCACCGCCTTCTTGCCGATCGCCGCCGCGGCGACCGTTCGCTGCCGGCCATCGGTATCGAGCAGATCGTCGCCCAGCTTGGCCTTGCCGTCGACCGCGTGATGGCAGAAGCCTCGCTCTACGACCGCGCGCTTGCGGCGCTTGCCGTCCGGCAGGCCCGGGGCGACATGATCGAGGCGATCTTCATCCTGCGCGCCTACCGCACGACTTTGCCGCGCTTCGGCTATTCGAAGCCGGTCGAGACGGGCGACATGTGCGTCGAGCGCCGCGTCTCGGCGACCTACAAGGACCTGCCGGGCGGCCAGCTTCTCGGGCCGACCTTCGACTATACTCACCGCCTGCTCGACCCGTCGCTGCTGAACGACGAAGCGGTGGATGCGCCGCTGGAGCGCGCGGAGGCCGGCGAGCCGGTCATGCGTGTTTCCGAAATTCTCGCCGGCGAGGGCCTTGTCGAGGATGACGGCAGCCTGCCGGACGGCCATGTTGCTGGCGACCTGACGCGCGAGCCGCTGGAATTCCCGATGGCGCGGGACTTGCGTTTGCAGGCGCTCGCCCGCGGCGACGAGGGCTTTTTGCTGGCGCTCGGCTATTCCACGCAGCGCGGCTATGCCCGCACCCATCCCTTCGTCGGCGAGGTGCGAATCGGCGAGGTCGAGGTGGAGCTGGACATGCCGGAACTCGGCTTTGCCGTCTCGCTCGGCCGCATCCAGGTAACGGAGTGCCAGATGATCGCCCAGTTCAAGGGATCGGCGAAGAACCCGCCGCAGTTCACCCGCGGCTATGGCCTCGTCTTCGGCCAGAGCGAGCGCAAGGCCATGGCCATGTCGCTGGTCGACCGGGCGCTGCGGGCGGAGGAATTCGGCGAGGATATCGTCGCGCCGGCGCAGGACGAGGAATTCGTCATCTCCCATTCCGACAACGTGCAGGCGACCGGCTTCGTCGAGCACCTGAAACTCCCGCATTACGTGGATTTCCAGGCCGAACTCGATCTCGTTCGCCGCATGCGGCGCGAATACGAGGCCGCGCAAAACATCGATCTTCCGGAGGCCGCAGAATGAGCACGGCAGACCTCGCAACCTACAATTTCGCCTATCTCGACGAACAGACCAAACGCATGATCCGCCGGGCGATCCTGAAGGCGATCGCCATTCCCGGCTACCAGGTGCCCTTCGCCTCGCGCGAAATGCCGATGCCTTACGGCTGGGGCACCGGCGGGGTGCAGGTGACGGCGGCGATCCTCGGACCCGAGGACGTGCTGAAAGTCATCGACCAGGGAGCGGATGACACGACCAACGCCGTCTCCATCCGTGCCTTCTTCCAGAAGGTCGCCAATGTGGCGGTCACGACGAAGACGCGCGAGGCGACGATCATCCAGACGCGCCACCGCATCCCCGAGGAGAAGCTGACGGCCGGGCAGACGCTCGTCTACCAGGTGCCGATCCCCGAACCGCTGCGTTTCCTCGAACCGCGCGAGACCGAGACGCGAAAAATGCATGCGCTGGAAGAATACGGACTGATGCATGTCAAACTCTACGAGGACATTGCCCGCAACGGCCATATCGCCACGACCTATGCCTATCCGGTGAAGGTGGAGGGCCGTTACGTGATGGACCCGTCGCCGACGCCGAAATTCGACAATCCGAAGATGCACATGTCGGAGGCGCTCCAGCTTTTTGGCGCGGGCCGCGAAAAGCGCATCTACGCCGTGCCGCCCTATACCGAAGTCGTCAGCCTCGATTTCGAGGACCATCCCTTCGAGATCCAGACCTTCGACAAGCCCTGCGCGCTGTGTGGCGCGGAGAACGTCTATCTTGACGAGGTGGTGCTCGATGACCGGGGCGGGCGGATGTTCGTCTGCTCGGACACCGACCATTGCGAAGAACGCTGCGCAGGCGGCCATCGCGGCCATCTGGCTTACAACAAGGAGGCTGCCGAATGACCGACACGCCGCTTCTCAAAGTCCGCGACATCTCGAAATTCTACGGCGCGCGCATCGGCTGCCAGAATGTCTCCTTCGATCTCTGGCCGGGTGAAGTCCTGGCAATCGTCGGCGAATCCGGCTCCGGCAAGACGACGTTGCTCAACTGCCTCGCCACCCGTCTGATGCCAACATCGGGCGCCGTCGAATACCGCATGCGCGACGGCCAGATGCGTGACCTCTCCCGCATGAGCGAGGCGGAACGCCGCTTCCTGATGCGTACGGACTGGGGTTTCGTGCACCAGAACCCGGCCGATGGCCTGCGCATGGCTGTGTCGGCCGGCGCCAATGTCGGCGAGCGGCTGATGGCCGTCGGCGAACGGCACTACGGCAATATCCGCGAGACGGCGGGCACCTGGCTCGGCCGCGTCGAGATCAGCGTCGACCGCATCGACGACCAGCCGCGCGCCTTCTCCGGCGGCATGCGCCAGCGCCTGCAGATCGCCCGCAACCTCGTCACCTCGCCGCGCCTCATCTTCATGGACGAACCGACCGGCGGTCTCGACGTCTCGGTGCAGGCGCGGTTGCTCGATCTCCTGCGCGGCCTCGTGCAGGACCTCGGCCTCTCGGCGATCATCGTCACGCACGACCTCGCCGTCGCGCGCCTCCTCTCGCACCGTATGATGGTGATGAAGGACGGCGTCGTCATCGAACAGGGGCTGACCGACCGCGTGCTCGACGATCCCCGCGAAGCCTATACGCAGCTCCTCGTCTCCTCGATCCTTCAGGTGTAACCATGGCCACACCCCTCGTTGTTTCCGAAGTCGCGAAGAGCTTTACCATGCATCTTCGCGACGGCATTCGTCTGCCCGTGATGTCAAATGTCGCCTTCTCGGTGAAGGCGGGTGAATGCGTCGTATTGGGCGGCCCGTCCGGCATCGGCAAGAGTTCGCTCCTGAAGATGGTCTACGGCAACTATGCCGTCGACAGCGGCCAGATCCTGATCGAGCACGGCGGCCGCCTGCTCGACCTGGCGATCGCCGATCCGCGCACCATTCTTTCGGTGCGCCGCGCCACGCTCGGCTATGTCAGCCAGTTTCTGCGCACCGTGCCGCGCGTTGCGGCCGTCGATGTCGTCGCCGAGCCGCTCACCGCCCGCGGCGTCAATGCCGCCGAGGCGAAGGCGACGGCCGAAGCCATGCTGGCGCGGCTCAACCTGCCGCGCGAACTCTGGCAACTGCCGCCCGCCACCTTTTCCGGTGGCGAACAGCAGCGCGTCAACATCGCGCGCGGCTTCATTACCGATCACCGCATCCTGCTGCTCGACGAGCCGACCGCATCGCTCGATGCGAAGAACCGCGCCGTGGTCGTCGAGATGATCGCTGAGAAGAAGGCGGCCGGTGTCGCGCTCCTCGGTATCTTCCACGACGAAGACGTGCGCGAAAAGGTCGCCGACCGCATCGTCGACGTCTCCGCCTTCTCGCCACGAAAGGCCGCCGCATGACCCGCCTCTCCGAAACGCCGCTGATCCATCCGACTGCAGTCGTGTCCGACACGGTGCTCGGCCGCTACACGGAGATCGACGAGAACTGCCGCGTCAGCGAAGTCGAGATCGGCGATTATTCCTACATCATGAACGGCGGCTCCGTCTGGTGTGCGACGATCGGCAAGTTCGCCAACATCGCCGCCGCGGTGCGCATCAATGCGACGAACCACCCGATGTGGCGGGCGACGCTGCATCATTTCACCTACCGCGCCAACGATTACTGGCCGGATGCTGACCACGAAGCCGACTTCTTCGAATGGCGGCGCGGGCACCGCGTCGTCATCGGCCATGACGTCTGGATCGGTCACGGATCGACCATCCTGCCGGGTGTCACAGTCGGCAACGGTGCTGTCATAGGCTCGGGCGCGGTCGTCACAAAAGACGTCGAACCCTATACGGTCGTCGGCGGCGTCGCGGCGAAGGTCATCCGCGAACGTTTCCCCCGAAGCATTGCCGAACGCATGGAAAAACTCGCCTGGTGGGACTGGGATCATACCCGGCTGCGCACCGCTCTCGATGACTTTCGTAAACTTGACGCAGAAGCCTTTCTTGCCCGTCACGACGGGTGAGAAAGCGCTTGCCGATGCCGGAAATTCAGGCCTGTGGACTGTTATTTTTCCGACATGAAACTGACATTGCCCCTTCATCAACAGCGTTTAGAGCCAGTCCCGAAAGCGACAGGCCCGGCCTTTGGCCCAGCCTTGATCCGACACAGGACAAAAAGGGATCCACCATGTTTCGACTGAAGAATGTCACCCGCCGCTTTGGCGTGCGCGTAGCGGTCGACGATGTGACCTTCGATATTCCGCAGGGCCAGATGGTCGGCGTCATCGGCCGCTCCGGCGCCGGCAAGTCGACCATGCTGCGCATGATCAACCGCCTTGCCGATCCGAGCGAGGGCACGATCCATTTCAACGATGTGGAAGTCTCCGCGCTGCGCGGCGCGAGCTTGCGCAACTGGCAACGCGACTGCGCGATGATTTTTCAGCAGTTCAATCTCGTGCCGCGTCTCGACGTGCTCACCAACGTGCTGCTCGGTCGCCTCAATCACCGCCCGACGGTCATGAGCGTCCTCAATCTCTTCACCCGTGAGGAGCGCATCATGGCGATCGCAGCGCTCGAGCGCCTCGGCATCGAACAGACGGCGCTTCAGCCGGCCGGCACACTCTCGGGCGGCCAGCAGCAGCGTGTGGCGATCGCAAGGGCGCTGATGCAGAACCCCAAGATGCTGCTTGCGGACGAACCGATCGCCTCGCTCGATCCGCTGAACGCAAAAATCGTCATGGATGCACTGCGCGACATCAACGAGCGCGAAGGCATCACCGTCATCACCAACCTGCACACGCTGGATACGGCGCGCGCCTATTGCGAACGCATCATCGGCATGTCCGGCGGCCGCGTCGTCTTCGATGGCCCGGCACGCGAGCTTGATGCCGATGCGGTGCGCACGATCTACGGCACCGGCGCCGACGGCGCGGAAATCGACGAAAGCATGACCTCGACGGCGATCCGCAATCCGGCCCGCCAGGACAATGCAAAGGAATCCGCCAGCCCGACACCGCTGGCACTGGCCGGCCTTTAAGCCGGTTGGGATCGAAGGGCCCGCGTGAAGGGCCATCATTTTTAAAGAGCCCCGGCGAAGCCGGTCAAACAGGAGAAAGACCATGCTGAAGAAAGCTCTTCTCGGCGCCGTCGCGCTCATCGCGCTCGCCGGCCACGTACAGGCTGAAGACCTCAAGGAGTTCCGCGTCGGCATCATCGGCGGCGAGAACGAAGCCGACCGCCTGCGCAACTACCAGTGCCTCGGCGACCAGCTGAAGGCCGAACTCGGCTTCGAGAAGGTCTCGTTCTTCCCGGCTGCCGACTATGACGGTGTCATCCAGGGCCTGCTCGGCGGCACGCTCGACTATGCCGAACTCGGCGCTTCCGGCTTTGCCAAGATCTACCTTGCCAAGGCCGATGCCGTCGAGCCGATCCTGACGACCGTCCAGACCGACGGCTCGACCGGCTACCACTCGATCATGGTCGCCCGTAAGGACAGCGGCATCACCAAGCTCGAAGACCTGAAGGGCAAGAAGCTCGGTTTCGCCGATCCGGACTCGACCTCCGGCTACCTCGTGCCGCTCGTCACGCTGCCGGAAGCCATCGGTGGCCCGGTCAAGGAGTTTTTTGGTGAGACCGGCTTCGGCGGTGGTCACGAAAACCTCGTCCTCGAAGTCGTGAAGGGCACCTTCGATGCCGGCACGACCTTCGGTTCGGGCGTTGGCGAGTGGAAGGACGGCTACACGTCCGGCAACCTGCACAAGATGGTCGAGAAGGGCATTCTCGACATGAACGACCTCGTCGAACTCTGGAAATCGCCGCTGATCCCGAACGGCCCGATCGTCGTTCGCTCTTCCATGGACGGCGACATGAAGGCGAAGTTCAAGCAGTTCATGCTCGACCTGCCGAAGAAGGACGCGGCCTGCTTCGCCGCCGTCATGGGCGGTGACTTCACCTCCTTCACGGAAGTCAATGTCGACTTCTACAAGCCGATCATCGACGCCCGCAAGGCGACGATCGGCGGTTGATAGCCTCGATGTTTCCGGCGCCGGCTGGACAACCGGCCGGCGCTTTTTTGCTGATGCCATTACCCCACTCTCGACGCCATCCTCGGGTCAAGCCCGAGGATGACGGAGGGGAGGTTTGCGGCATGTCATCAGCAGCCGGAATTGTGCACAGGGAACCGCAAGGCGGACTGACCATGGCCATGAACACGCTTCACGACGGCTTCAGCGAAAAGGGTGCGCTCATCGAGCGGCACTGGCAGGAGCTGAACGCCCGCCGCCGGCTCTATACCTGGCTCGGCCTTGCCATCCTCGTCACGGCGCTCACCGGCTCGCTCTGGTTCGCCAACGAGACGAATGCCGGAAAATTCTTCGATAGGCTGCCGCATTTCTTTGACTTCGTCGGCGATATGGTGCCGCGCGATGGCCTCGAGGTCTTTCGCGCGCTGTTCGACCTGCCGTCGCCCTACGATGACGGCAGTTTCAAGTACAACTATCCCGAAGGGCGGCTCTACATCACCGAGAGCCTCTATGTGCCGGAATATTTCCACAAGATGCTGGAGACGCTGAACATCGCGATCTTCTCCACCGTGATCGGCATGACCTTCGGCTTCCTGCTCTGCTTTCTGGCGGCAAAGAACCTTGTCGCCAACCGCCTGCTGCGCGGCTTCGTGCGCCGCTTCATGGAAATCCTGCGCGCCTTTCCGGAGGTCGTTCTCGCCGGCTTCTTCCTCGCCATTCTCTCGCTCGGCCCGCTGCCGGCCGTCATTGCCGTGTCGATCCACACGGTCGGGGCGCTTGGAAAACTCTTCTTTGAAGTGGTCGAGAATGCGGACATGAAGGCGGAGGAGGGGCTTCGCGCGGTCGGCGCAAGCTGGGTGGAGCGCGTCTGGTTCGGCATCGTGCCGCAGGTGCTTCCGAATTTCATGAGCTATTTCCTGCTGCGTTTGGAGATCAATGTGCGCGCCTCCACCATCATCGGTGCCGTCGGCGGCGGCGGCATCGGCGAATTGCTGCGCCTGTCCATCGGTCAGGGACATCAGGCCAAGACACTTGCCATCGTGCTGCTGCTGCTCATCACAATCATTGCCGTCGATCAGTTCTCCGCCTGGCTGCGCCGCAAGCTCGTCGGCGACCAGGCCTTCCGGCTGGCTCAATAGGAGAGTGCCATGACGACCCTCAATCCCACACAGATGGATGAGATCGCGGCACGTCATCCCGCCGTCTTCCACCGCTCGTTCTGGCAGCGTTTTCGCGTCGCCATCATCGCCGGCGGCTTCGTGCTCTATGCGCTTTATTGCTGGTGGTTCTTTGCCATCGGCCATGTGCTCGGCACCGCCAACTGGAACATCGCCGGCACTTATCTCGCAGACTGGGTCTCCTACGAGGTGCGCCCTGAAGTGACCATCGACGCCGATGGCGCGATGAAGCTCACCTATCCACGTTTCTCGCCGCTCGGCCCGAATGCCGAGCCTGACTGGGTCGAGATCGAACGCGGCACGATGATCCGCACCACGCCCGCCGCAGGCGGCGCGACGACGACGGAAAAGAAACCCGCCTCGATGGGCTTCATGGGAAGCGGCGGCGCTGTCGGTGGTTCTGCTGCGGCCGCGGAAGCTCTGGCGACCGCGACGACCCGCGAAGAGGAGGTCGTCAAGCGCGCGAAAATCACGCTGAATTCCTCGACGAGCGTCGAAGTTGTTCCTGATCGCGTGACCGTACAGCATTCCGGCGAGACGATGGTCGTCGACCTCTCGGGCGAGGGCGCCAAGGTCGAGGGTGGGCTGCCGGCCTGGGCGACCCAGAAGGCGCCGGGCGAAAAGATCACGCTCGCCTTCGGCGTTGCCGGCTGGGGCGAGATCGAGGCTGATGATATCTCGATCCGCAAGCGCTTCTTCGGCTGGGCCAATTTCCTGTTCGACACCAACTCGCCGTTCCACGGCAGGTCGACCTCCGAGGTTTTCTCGCTGCTGACGTCAGGCGATCGCATCGACCCGAAGCAGTCGAACCTCTCGCTCGCCTGGAACAACATTCTCTACAATGCGGAATGGCAGCACCTCGATGTCTGGACGAAGCTGCTCCAGACCATCGTCATGGCTTTTGTCGGCACGCTCTTCGCCATGCTGCTCGCCTTTCCGCTCGCTTTCCTTGCCGCACGCAACATCACGCGCAGCTGGATTTCCAACCAGGTGACGAAACGCCTCTTCGACTTCCTGCGTTCGGTCGACATGCTTATCTGGGCGCTGTTCTTCACCCGTGCCTTCGGTCCGGGACCGCTTGCCGGCATGTCGGCGATCTTCTTCACGGATACGGGCACGCTCGGAAAACTCTACTCCGAGGCGCTGGAGAACATCGACGACAAGCAGCGCGAGGGCGTCAAATCCGTCGGCGCGGCGCCGGTCGCCGTGCAACGCTATGGCGTGCTGCCGCAGGTCATGCCGCTCTTTGCATCACAGGCGCTTTACTTCTGGGAATCCAACACCCGTTCTGCCACGATCATCGGCGCCGTCGGCGCTGGCGGTATCGGCCTCAAGCTCTGGGAAGCGATGCGCACGAATTCCGATTGGGAGAACGTCGCCTATATGGTGCTGCTCATCCTGATCGTCGTTTTCGTCTTTGACGGCATTTCGAATGCGCTGCGGTCGCGCCTGATGGGCAAGCCGGCGCATTGAGCGTGGAAGACCCGGTGTGGCGGCATGATGCTGCCACACGAATCCCTTCAAGTTCCGACGCCGCCGGTCCGGCGGCGTTGAATGACTGAAACAGGAATGAGCCATTGCGTTACGCCCTCTATTTCACCCCGTCCGCAAGCGACCCGCTGACCCTCGCCGCCCAGCGCTGGCTGGGGCGCAATGCGTTTACGGGTACCGCGCTGGAGCAGCCGGTCGTGAACGGGCTCGACGCGGCTGCGCAGGCCGGCCTGACCGCCGATCCGCGCCGTTATGGTTTCCATGCCACCTTGAAGGCACCGTTCGCGCTTGCCGAAGGTCGCAGCGAGGCGGAGCTTCTGGCTGAAATCGGCCGTTTTGCTGCGGAGGTGGAGCCTTTCGAGATTCCGCAGGCCATCGTGGGTCGTCTCGGTTCCTTCTTCGCGCTGGTGCCTGGCGATCATTGCGAACCGCTTCAGGCCTTTGCCGGCGAGGTGGTTCGCCGCTTCGAACGGTTTCGTGCGCCGCTCACCTCCGCCGACATCGCCCGCCGAAAGCCGGACGAACTTACCGCCGAAGAGCGCCAGAATCTCGTACAATGGGGCTATCCCTATGTTTTCGAAACGTTCCGCTTTCACATGACGCTGACGGGGCGTGTTCCCGTGGAGCGCCGTGCCGCCGTCGAGGCTGCGCTGCTGACGCATTTCTCCGATTTCCATGAACGCCCGCTGGTGATCAAGGGCCTTGCGCTCTTCCGGGAGCCTTCGCGCGGCGCCGATTTCACCGTTCATTCGCTCTTCCCGCTTGCCGCGGGAGCCAACAGAAAGACCGCCTGACATGACCCGCGAAACCATTCTTTCCAATGCCCGTATCGTGCTTGAGGACCGGATCCTCGATGGCACGCTGGTGCTCCGCGATGGCCTGATCGCGGACATTTCCGAAGGTGCCTCCACCGTCGGGGAGGACATGGAAGGCGACTTCCTGCTGCCCGGTCTCGTCGAGCTGCACACCGACCATCTCGAAGCTCATTATTCGCCGCGCCCCGGCGTGCGCTGGGGCCTGACGGCGGCGATCCAGGCGCATGACGCCCAGGTCGTGACCTCGGGCATCACCACCGTCTTCGACTGCCTGCGCATGGGTTCGGACGAGGACGGCGGCTTCGAAAAGGGCGAGATGCGTTCCATGGCGAATGCCATCGCCGAGGCGCAGGACGAGGATCGCCTGCGCGCCCAGCACCTCATCCACCTGCGCTGCGAAGTCTCGACCGACAACGTGCTCGACCACTATGAGGAGTTCGAGGACGATCCGCTCGTCCGCCTTGTCTCGCTGATGGACCACGCGCCCGGCCAGCGCCAGTTCCAGACGATGGAACAGTACATCCTCTACTACAAGAAGAAGCGCGGCCTGACGGACGCCGAGTTCGACGCTTTCTGCACGCGCCAGCAGGAGCTGTCCGCCCGCTATGCCAAGCCGCACCGCGACGCCATCGCCGCCTCCTGCGCCGCCCGTGACATTTCCGTCGCCAGCCACGACGACGCGACCCTCGAACATGTCGAGGAGGCGATCGGTTATGGTATTCGTCTTGCCGAATTCCCGACCAGCTTCGATGCCGCCAAGGCCTCGCACGGTGCCGGTATGAGCGTTCTGATGGGTGCACCGAACATCGTCCGCGGCAAGTCGCATTCCGGCAATATCGCCGCCCGGGACCTCGCCACGATGGGCGTGCTCGACGTGCTCTCCTCCGACTACGTGCCCTTCAGCCTGATGCATGCGCCTTTCATTCTGGCTGACGAGGTCGAGGGCATCGACCTGCCGAGGGCGATCGCCATGGTCTCCACCACGCCGGCCCGCACCGTCGGCCTCGATGATCGCGGCGCCATCGCAAGAGGCCTGCGGGCCGACCTCGTGCGCGTGCGCCGGCCCTCCGGTGTTCCGGTCGTGCGCTCGGTCTGGCGGCAGGGCAGGCGGGTCGCTTGACTATGGAGGCCGAAATCGTCTCGGCCCGGCCGCTGCCCGTTGCGGCCGGCACGATGGTCGTCGTTGTCGGCCCCAGCGGCGCGGGCAAGGACAGTGTCATGTCCTATGCCGCGCGGCATTTTGCCGGCGAACCGTGTCTCGGCTTCGTGCGCCGCGTCATCACACGCCCTCCGGATGCCGGCGGGGAGGCGCATGAGGCGGTCGATGCGGTGGGTTTTGCGGCCCGGGACGCGGCCGGAGATTTTGCGGTCTCCTGGGATGCGCACGGCCTTTCCTATGGTATTCCGCGGGAAACCTTTGGCCAGCTTGCGAGCGGCATGACGCTGATCGCCAATGGCAGCCGTTCGGCACTGCCAGCCTTCGCTGAGGTCTACGGGCGACTGAAGGTCGTGCTGATTACCGCGCGTGCGGATATTCTTGCCGCGCGCCTCGCCACCCGCGGCCGGGAAAGCGCTGAGGCCATCGCCCGGCGGCTCGACCGCGCGGCGCCCGAGATCGTCGTTGCCGCCGATACGGTAATCATCGACAACAGCGGTGCCTTGGAGGACGCGGGGGATACCCTCGTGCGGCTGCTCACCTCCGTCCTGGCGCGAAGTGATTAGAGTTTGCCAGGGAAAAGTGGAATCCGGCTTTCCCGAAAAGACAAACGAAAACAAAGAACGCTGGAGTCGGTCAGATTCAGCATGAAGCTGACCGACTCCAGCGCGCCGGATCAGTCCGCCTTCAGTGATTTGTAGGCGGCAAGCGCCCGTTCGCGGGCGCGGCCATGATCGACGATGGGCTTCGGATAGGTCTCGCCGAGATCGATGCCGGCCGCTTTCAGCGTGGCCTCGGGCGCGGCAAAGGGCTTGTGGATCCAGGCTGCGTCCAGGGTCTCCAGTTCCGGCACGAAACGGCGCACGTATGTGCCGTCGGGATCGAACTTTTCGCCCTGCAGGATGGGGTTGAAGATGCGGAAGAAGGGCGAAGCATCGGCGCCAGAGCCGGCCACCCATTGCCAGTTCGCCGCATTCGACGCCGCGTCGGCATCGACAAGCGTGTCGCGGAACCATTTTTCGCCGCGTCGCCAGTCGATCATCAGGTGCTTGATCAGGAAGGAGGCGGTGATCATGCGCACGCGATTGTGCATCCAGCCGTGCCGCCAGAGTTGGCGCATGCCGGCATCGACGATCGGATAACCCGTGAGGCCGCGTGTCCAGAGCATGAAGGCCTCTTCGCGTTCCTGCCAGGGGAAGGCGTCGAACTTATCGTTCCAGTTCTTTTCCGGGAGTGCGGGGAAGTGGAAGTGCAGGTGGTAGCAGAACTCCCGCCAGGCCAGTTCCTTGCGGAAGTGGACGAGATCGCCCGTCGGTGCGTCGAGGCCGCGGGTTGCGTGCCAGATGCGGGCCGGGGAGATCTCGCCGAGCGCCAGATAGGGCGAGAGCATGGAGGTGGCGTCGAGCGCAGGGCGGTCGCGGTCGGCGCCATAGCCATCGATCGCACCGTCCACGAAAGTTTCGAGGTGCGCGCGCGCGGCTGCTTCGCCGGGTGTCCAGATTTCCCGGAACGGTGTGGCCCAATCGGGTTTTTCCGGTGTGAGATGCCAATCGTCCAGACGCTCTGATGCGACGGCTTCGGGAAGAGCGATCAAGCCGGCCGGAGGCTCGGTCGGTTCATGCGGTTCGCCGGACCTCTCCAGAGCCTTCCAGAAGGGTGTGTAGACCCGGAAAGGCTTCTTTTCTCCGGTCAGGAGGCGGGTCGGATCGTGCAGAAGCTGGCCGGCGAAACTCGTGGCCGTAAGGCCGCGCGCCTTCAACGCGGCCTTAATCGCGCGGTCGATCGTCATGCCCGGCGGATCGTGTCGGCGATTCCATTGGATCGTGTCGGCGCCGGTCTCGGCAATCAGCGTATCGAGGACCACGTCGGCCGGTCCGCTGCGCAGGGTGAGCGGCGCACCAAGATCGGCCAGCCTGCCGGCAAGTGCGGCGAGGGAATGGCGCAGCCACCAGCGTTGGGCGGCGCCCAGTGGACCGGTTCCGACCGAGGCGGGCTCCAGGATATAGAGCGGCAGGATGGGGCGTCCGGTTTGCGCCGCGGCGGAAAGTGCCGCATTGTCGTCGATGCGCAGATCCCTGCGGAACCAGACGATGACCGGGGCTTGCTTCGTTGCCATCGGAGCCTCACGTCTTTTTTGGCAGGGGGCGTGTCAGGATGAAAAGGGCGCTTGCCGACAGCACGAGGCCCATGATGGCGGCGAGGAGAAGCGACGGCGCGGTGCGGTAGTAGAAAAAGCCGTAGCTTGCGATGATGAGACAGATGGCAATCGTCTTGGCGCGCGCCGAGATCGCTCCCTCGCGCCGCCAGTTCGCCAGCGGCGGGCCGAGGGTGCGGTGATGCAGCAGCCACTGCTCGAGACGCGGCGAGGAGCGGGAAAAACACCAGACCGCGACAAGCAGGAACGGCGTCGTCGGCAAAAGTGGCAGGAAGACGCCGACGATGCCGATCGCCGTCATCAGCATACCTGCCGCCATGTAGATCGATCGCACCGGGTATCCTCGCTTCAGCTCGCGTCGCCCGTTCACATAGAGCGTCGCGACCGCGTCTCCAAGGGCATTGATGCCGCAGGAGGATGAAACGGCCGAAAGGCAGGACACTGCCTGGTCAGAAGGAAGAACGGGCCGACGCGGCGAACGGAGAAAGAGCGCCGGCACGTCGCCGGCATTCCCTCAATCCGCCGCCGGATCTTGTCGCGATGATCAGGCTTCCGTCCCGTTCGCCGCGGCCTTGACGGATTTTGCTTTTGCGACGGCCTTGGCAGCAATCGGCTTTTCCGCCGCGGCTTCCGCCTTCTTGCGTGGCTTGGCGGCCTCGGACTTCTTCCCTTGCGCCTTCTTGGATATCTCGATCAGCGGCTTCCGTGTGCCGTCCGGCCTGGCTTCAGGGGCAAGCGCCACGCGTTCGAATTCGTCGCGCTCCTGTACCGCCTGTTCCCAATGGTCGCCATCATGGCCATGCGGCCGCCCCGCTTCTTCCCAGAGCGTATAGGCCCGCTTGCTGATCCATTCCCTTCGCGCATCCGTCATCGCTAATCCCCGTTCGAGAGTGAACTGACGCCGCACCGCCGATATGTTGCCGAAAAAGGCTGACAGGATCGGGACACGGAACTCGCTGGATGACCGGAACGACATCGTCCGGCGGGTCCAGGTACCAGGTGCACCATGCGCTCCGGGCATCGTCGCCCCACGGGAGCAGGTCTGCTTCATGCGATTCGCCCGAAAAGAATGCGCCCAAAGCGGCAGGGCATCAAGCGGACAAGGGTGCGGCAGGATGACCGTTTTCCGACGCGAAAAGGAAAAACATGCTGCCGGTTGCGGCAAATCGGCGTAATTTTGGAAAAGTTTCATGCTGGCGGGTGGACAGCGCCAATCCCGCCAACGTATTGTCCGGATGAGAGAATATTCAACACGGGCGACGGAATCGAGAGGCAGGACGTTTGGCAGCATCAGGGCACCAGCATCGACCTTTTCGTCGGGCTTTTTGCCTCTTCTGCACTGCGCTTACCTGTCTTTTGTTGTTGATATCCACGCTCACAACGCCTTCCGCCGTCAGTGCCAGCTCGAAGATGCTTCGTTATGGCACGCAGAAGACTGCGGGTTACCCTTCGGCGCTTCCCGACATCGAATGCCGAAAGCGTGCCGTCGCCGGAAAGGTGACGTCGCTCGACAGCGCAGGGACCGATTTTACCTGCCTGCCGATCCGGGAAGCTTTCCGCCTGGAGGGCCTGGCCGCGGCGCTTGTCGTGGTCCTCAGGCCCGGTGCCGGCGTAGGGCGTACGGAAATGCGCGGGGCCCGTGCCCCTCCGTTGAATTTCGCCTGACGGCCGCCCGATCGTCCTTTCGGTCGCGTGCGGTCTTCCCGATATCGCCGGCGTTCCGGCGGGAGAAGCTCTGACGTTCGAAAGCGATCGATCAAACGATGACAGGTGAAGTGATTCTGGTCTTGCTGCTTTGCCTTCCCTTCGCGGGAAGCCTTGCCGCGACCATTCTGCTGCGGACCGATTCAAGGGTGCTTGCCGCGCGCATGTCCGGCGCGGTGGCCTTTGTCGCCCTGGTGCTGACGGCCGCGCTTTATCCCGCGGTGCGCGATGGCGGCAAGGTCCGGCTCGATCTCGAATGGCTGCCGCAGCTCGGGCTCAACGTCACGCTGCGCATGGACGGCTTTGCCTGGCTCTTTGCGATGCTCATCACCGGCATCGGCTGTCTCGTCGTGCTCTATGCGCGCTACTACATGTCGGAAGAAGACCCGGTTCCGCGCTTCTTCTCTTTCCTGCTCGCCTTCATGGGCTCGATGCTCGGCATCGTGCTGTCGGGCAACATCATCCTGCTCTCGGTGTTCTGGGAGCTGACGAGCATCTTCTCCTTCCTGCTCATCAGCTACTGGCATCACAATGCCGCCGCCCGCGACGGCGCGCGCATGGCGCTGACGATAACGGGCATCGGCGGCTTCTGCCTGCTTGCCGGCCTGCTCGTGCTCGGCCATATCGTCGGCAGCTACGATCTCGACGTGGTGCTGTCGGCGGGCGACAAGATCAAGGCGCACCCGCTCTACCTGACGGCGCTGGTGCTCATCCTCATCGGCGCACTGACGAAGAGCGCGCAGGTGCCGTTCCATTTCTGGCTGCCCAATGCCATGGCGGCGCCGACACCGGTCTCGGCCTATCTGCATTCCGCCACCATGGTGAAAGCCGGCGTCTTCCTGCTCGTGCGCCTGTGGCCTGCGCTGTCGGGCACCTATGAATGGTTCATGCTGGTCGGTATCGCCGGTATCAGCACGCTGCTCCTCGGCGCCTATTTCGCGATGTTCCAGCAGGACCTGAAGGGCCTGCTCGCCTATTCGACGATCAGCCATCTCGGGCTCATCACCACGCTGCTCAGCCTCGGCAGCCCGCTCGCCGCCGTGGCCGCGATCTTCCACATGATGAACCACGCCACCTTCAAGGCCTCGCTCTTCATGGCCGCCGGCATCATCGACCACGAGACCGGTACGCGTGACATGCGACGATTGAGCGGGCTCTTCAAATACCTGCCGATAACAGGCACGCTTGCCATGGTGGCAAGCGCAGCCATGGCCGGCGTACCCTTGCTCAACGGCTTCATCTCCAAGGAAATGTTCTTCGCCGAGGCGGTGGAGACGCACGCCGATTCCGTGCTCGACCGCATCCTGCCCTATGTCGCGACGCTCGCCGGCGCCTTCTCGGTCGCCTATTCGATCCGCTTCATCCACATGGTCTTCTTCGGTCCCGAGCCGACGGACCTGCCCAAGTCCAAGCCGCACGAGCCGCCGCACTGGATGCGCTTCCCCATCGAGTTCCTGGTGCTCGCCTGCCTCGTCGTCGGCATCATCCCATCGCTTTCGATCGGCCCGTTCCTGCATTCGGCCGTCGTCTCTGTGCTGGGTACGCGCACGCCGGAATACAGCCTTGCCGTCTGGCACGGCATCAACACGCCGCTCATCATGAGCATGATCGCGCTCGTCGGCGGTGCCGCACTCTATGCGGTGCTGAAGGACTATCTCGCGCGGTGCGACGACGGCCCGCCGCTCTTCCGTCATCTCGGCGGCCAGCGCATCTTCGAGCGCGTGCTCGTCACCGTGTCGTGGAAATGGGCGCGCTGGCTCGAAAGCCACCTCGGCACCCGCAATCTCCAGCCGCAACTGCGCCTCATCGCGGCGGCAGGCTTGCTGGCGGGCGTCGTCCCGCTCTATATGGCGGGTTTCGCGCCGACGCCGCTGGTCTTCGGCGACATCGATCCCATCTTCGCCGCCATCTGGAGTATCGGCGCCTTCTGCGCATTGGGGGCGGCCTATCAGGCGAAGTACCATCGTCTTGCCGCGCTCGTCCTGCTCGGTGGCGCGGGCATCACGACCTGCATCACCTTCGTCTGGCTTTCCGCGCCGGATCTCGCCATCACGCAGCTCGTCGTGGAAATCGTCACGACCGTCCTCCTGCTGCTTGGCCTGCGCTGGCTGCCCAAGCGTTCGGAGAAGGTCGACAATTCCGTCACGCTCTCCGCTCGCAGCCGCCGCTTCCGCGACTTCCTGCTCGCGATCTCCTGCGGCTTCGGCATGTTCGTCTTCTCCTATGCGATCATGAAGCAGCCGGTGCCGGACGCCATTGCCAGCTACTTCCTCGAAAAGGCCTATACGGAAGGGGGCGGGCGCAATGTCGTCAACGTCATCCTCGTCGATTTCCGCGGCTTCGACACGATGGGTGAGATCGTGGTCCTGGCCATCGTGGCGCTCACGGTCTTCGCGCTGCTGCGCCGTTTCCGCCCGGCGGCCGACAGCATCGAGAAGCCGGAACAGCAGCGCATCCAGAACGCCTATGACGATGAGCGCCCAGAGCGTTCGGCCGGCGATACGGTGCGCGACTATCTGCTGGTGCCCTCGGTCATCATGCAGTGGATGTTCCCCGTCATCATTACCTTCTCGATCTATCTCCTCTTGCGCGGGCACGACCTGCCAGGCGGGGGCTTTGCCGGCGGCATCACCATGGCGATCGCCTTCCTGCTGCAATATCTCGGCGGTGGCGTGCGCTGGTCGGAGGATCGGCTGCGTATCCTGCCGCTGCGCTGGATGGGCGTCGGCCTGTTGCTGGCTGCATTGACGGGTATGGGCGCCTGGGTGCTCGGTTATCCGTTCCTCACGAGCCATTCGCAATATGTCGAGATACCCTTCATCGGCAAGGTGCCGGCGGCAACGGCGCTGTTCTTCGATCTCGGGGTCTTCTCGCTCGTCGTCGGCGCGACGGTGCTGATCCTCATCGCGCTTGCGCACCAGTCCATACGCATGCATCGGGTTCGCAGTCTCGACGCTCCCAAGGCGGAGGAAGCCTGATGGAACTCGTTCTTTCGATCGGTATCGGCATCATGACGGGCTCGGGCGTCTGGCTCATCCTGCGTCCGCGCACCTATCAGGTCATCATCGGCCTCTCGCTGCTGTCCTATGCGGTGAATCTCTTCATCTTCGCGGTCGGTGGGGTGAAATCCAACGCTGCGCCGCTGCTGGTTGAGGGCGTTGACATCGGTGCTGTGACCGATCCGGTGCCGCATGCCCTGGTGCTCACCGCCATCGTCATCGGCTTTGCTACGACGGCGCTCTTCCTCGTGGTGCTGCTCGCGGCCCGTGGCCTGACCGGCACGGACCATGTCGACGGCAGGGAGCAGCCGAAATGAGCGGCTGGCAGCAACACCTCATCATCGCGCCCATCGTCATCCCGCTTGTCGCAGGCGCACTTCTCCTGTTCTTCGACGAACGTGAGCGCGTCGTGAAGGCGATGATCAGCGTGATGTCGTGCCTGGCACTGGCTGCCGTCGCCATCAGCCTGTTCCGTCTTGCGAGCAATGGCTCGGACGGTTTCGAGGGTGTCTATTTGCTCGGCAACTGGCCGGCGCCGTTCGGCATCGTGCTGGTCGTCGACCGGCTCTCGGCGCTGATGCTCGTCCTTGCCTCGATCCTCGCCATCCCGACACTGGTCTTCGCGCTTGCTCGCTGGCACACCGCCGGTGCGCATTTCCACTCGCTGTTCCAGTTCCTGCTGATGGGCCTCAACGGGGCCTTCCTGACGGGTGACCTCTTCAATCTCTTCGTCTTCTTCGAGGTGATGCTCGCCGCCTCCTACGGTCTCCTGATGCACGGCTCCGGCTCGATGCGTGTCAAGGCCGGCCTCCACTATATCGCTGTCAACCTTGCCGCCGCGCTCTGCTTCCTGATCGGGGTCAGCGCCATCTACGGCTCGGCGGGCACGCTCAACATGGCGGACCTCGCCGTGCGCATCGGCGAGATCGAGGGCGAGCGGCGCATGCTGCTGGAGGCGGGTGCAGGCATTCTCGGCATCGTCTTCCTCATCAAGGCCGGCATGTGGCCGCTGAACTTCTGGCTGCCGGGTGCCTACAGCGCCGCGACGGCGCCGGTCGCCGGCATCTTCGCCATCATGAGCAAGGTGGGCATTTACGTCATCCTGCGCCTTTCGCTGCTCGTCTTCGGGCAGGGCGATTCGGCGGGGCTCGGCCTCAACGTGTTGCTCTACGGCGGCATGGCGACCATCGCCTTCGGCACGATCGGGGTTCTCGCCTCGCAGGCGCTTGGACGGCTTGCGAGCTATTCCGTGCTCGTCTCCTCCGGCACCTTGCTCGCCGTACTCGGTTTGAACAACGGCACGGTGACGTCGGGCGCGCTGTTCTACATGGTTAGTTCCACGCTGACGATCGCCGCCTTCTTCATGCTGATCGAACTCGTCGAACGCGGGCAGGATGCGGGCGCCTCGGTTCTCGCCGTCACCATGGAGGCCTATGGCGATGCGGACGAGGAGGACGAGGAGGTCGAGGTCGGCGTCACCATGCCCGGCACGATCGCCGTGCTCGGCATCTGCTTTGCCGCCTGCGGTATCCTCTTGTCAGGCCTGCCGCCGCTCTCCGGCTTCGTCGCGAAATTCGCCATGCTGTCGGGCATGATCGGCACGAGCGCCAATGGCGCGGCGCCCATCGCGGCCGCCGTCTGGTGGATCGTCGGCCTGCTCATCCTGTCGGGACTGGCGGCGCTGATCTCGATGACCCGCGCCGGCATCCGCACCTTCTGGGCCTCGATGGAGGGCACCGTGCCGCGGGTGCTCGTCATGGAGATGGCCCCGGTCATGCTTCTGATCGCGCTGACGCTGGCGCTCACCATCAAGGCCGGGCCGGCGATGGGCTACATGGAAGAGACGATCCGCAACCTTCAGCAGCCGGCCTCCTACATCGACGCCGTGATCAATGCGCGCCGCGCCGGGGTCGCCGAGCCAAGCGGGCCGGATGGCGGGGGAGGGATCTAAGATGCTGCCCTATCCGCTGCTCAGCGCCTCGCTCGTCATCATGTGGCTTGCCCTCAACGGCTTCACGCTCGGCCATCTCATTCTCGGCTGCATCGTGTCGGTCTTCGCCTCCTGGGGCATGGCGGCCCTGCGCCCGGTGAAGCCACGCCTGCCGAAATGGTATCTGCTGCCCAAGCTCGTCGGCATCGTGCTCTACGACATCCTGCGCTCGAACCTTGCCGTTGCCTCGATCCTTCTCACCGGCGGCCGGCGCAAGCACAAGGCCGGCTTCATCACCGTGCCCGTCGCGCTGGAAAACCCGACGGCGCTCGCCGTGCTGGCTGTCGTCATCACGAGCACGCCGGGCACGGCCTGGCTCGAGTACAATTCGCTCAGCAAGACGGTGCTGATCCATGTCCTCGACCTCGTTGACGAGGCCGAGTGGCAGGCGCTGATCAAGAACCGTTACGAGGCGCTGCTGATGGAGATCTTCGAATGAGCCACACGATTCTCATCTGGTCCATCACCATCGCGCAGGTGTTCCTCGCCATCGCCATGGCGCTTGCGGCCTTCCGCATGTTCCGCGGACCCCGTGCGCAGGACCGCGTCCTGGCGCTCGACACGCTCTACCTCAACTCCATGCTGCTCCTGATGGTCTTCGGCATCCGTACCGGCAAGGATATCTATTTCGAGGCTTCGCTCGTCATCGGCATGCTCGGTTTCGTCGCGACGGTTGCGCTTGCGAAGTTCCTCATGCGCGGGGAGGTGATCGAATGACGGACATCGAGTTCGCAGGCGACCTGCCGGCCTGGGCGGCGCTTGCCGTTTCTTTCTTCCTGGTGGTTGGCGCCGGCCTGACGCTGGTCGGCACGATCGGCTTCGTCCGCCTGCCGACCTTCTACGAGCGCATCCATGCGCCGACGCTCGGTTCGAGCTGGGGCACCGGCGGCATCGTCATGGCCTCGATGATCTTTTTCACCGTGCTCGCCACCCGTCCTGTCGTGCATGAGATCCTGATCGGTATCTTCATCACCGTGACGACGCCCGTCACGCTCATGCTGCTTGCCCGCGCCACGTTGCATCGCGACCGGGCGGAGGGCAACCCGGATGTGCCGGCCGAAGCCCCGGTCGAGCGGGAGCCCGAGGGCCAGCCCATCGCGGGCGAATAGCCGCCCGTCGCACGCTACATTCTCGACAGTCCCATGCGGGCCGATCTCTTGATCGGCCCGTTTTTTATTGGCGATGGATCTGCTCACGGATGATTGTCGCTTGACAGTTGAAGCTCGGCGCATAATGCTAAGATGTCAGACCAATTTGAGAAGCTGACACGAAACAGGGGACATGGCGTCATGCCAGGCGAATTGAGCGACAGGCCGCAGATTGCGCCGTTGCCGCCCATTGACCGGGCGCGGCAGGTGACGGAGGCGCTGGCCTCCTATATCGACCGCGCCAATCTTGCGGCGGGTGACCGACTGCCGGCCGAGCGCGAGCTGATGGCGGCGCTCGTGGTGGGGCGCTCGACGATCCGCGAGGCGATCCGTCATTTCCAGGCGCTCGGCGTCATCGAAAGCCGCAAGGGCAGCGGCACCTATCTCCTGAAGCCGATAACGACGGCGACGGTACATATGCCGCTCTCCTTCGATGCGGTGCACCTGCGCGACGTGCTGCTTCAGACGCTGGAAGTTCGCCGGGGTATCGAATGCGAGGCCGGTATGGTGGCAGCCCGGCGGCGCACGGAAGAGGATGTCGCGATCATCGAAGCGAGGCTCGATGAGATGGAGCGGGTGCACCTCTCCAAGGGTACGTCCGGACCGGAAGACCTCGCCTTCCACCTGGCCATCTACGATGCCACGCACAATCCCCTGTTCAAACAGCTTCTGGAGCAGATGCGCGGCGCCTTCGAGCGCTTCTGGGAAAAGCCGTTCAACCGGCCGGACTTCGCCCGCCGCTCCTTTCCGTTCCACCGCACGCTCTTCAACGCCATCGCTGCACGGGATCCCGAGGCGGCGCGGGCGGAAACGTTAAAGATCCTCGCCGTCGTCGAGGAAGACATCAAGGACATGTCCCGATGATCAACGGAGCCGATCCGTTCGACTTTGCCGCTCTCACCGTCGCCCATGACGAAGCGAACGCCTTCGATGCGGTCGTGCCGCCCATCGTGCAGACCTCGCTCTTCACCTTCGGCAGCTATGACGAGATGGTGGCCGCCTATCGTGGTGAGATCGTGCGGCCGATCTATACGCGCGGCCTCAACCCGACGGTGCGCGCTTTCGAGGAGATGCTGGCCAAGCTCGAAGGCGGCGAGGATGCCCTCGGCTTTGCCAGCGGCATGGCGGCGATCTCCTCCACCGTGCTCTCCTTCGTCGAGCCGGGCGACCGTATCGTCGCTGTGCGCCACTGCTATCCGGATGCCTTCCGGCTGTTCGGCACGCATCTGAAGCGCATGAAGATCGAGGTGACCTATGTCGACGGACGCGACGAGGAGGCGGTGGCGAAAGCTCTGCCCGGCGCGAAGCTGCTCTATCTCGAAAGCCCGACGAGCTGGGTGATGGAAGCGCACGATGTCGGCGCACTCGCCGCGCTCGCAAAGAAGCACGGCATTGTCAGCGTCATCGACAACAGCTGGGCGAGCCCGGTCTTCCAGCGCCCGCTGACGCTGGGTGTCGATCTCGTGCTGCACTCGGCCTCGAAATATCTCGGTGGGCACAGCGATGTCGTCGCCGGTGTCGTCGCCGGCGCGAAGGAGCTGATTGGCCGTATCCGGTCGGAAGCCTATCCCTATCTCGGCGGAAAGCTTTCGCCCTTCGATGCCTGGCTGCTGGTGCGCGGGCTGCGCACCCTGCCCATCCGCATGAAGGCGCATGAGGCCTCGGCGCTCGAAATCGCAAAGCGCCTGCAAGCGCTCGACATCGTCGACAAGGTCTTTCATCCCGCGCTCGCCAACCGCCTGCCGCCGGGACTGACCGGCACGTCGGGTCTCTTCTCCTTCACCTTCCGTGAAGGCATCGACATCCGCGCCTTCGCCGACCAGCTGAAGCTCTTCAAGCTCGGCGTCTCCTGGGGCGGGCACGAGAGCCTGATCGTGCCTGGGGAGGTTGTCCTTCAGCAGAAGGCTCAGCCGAATTCCGCGCATGCCTTCGGCATCGATGCGCGGTCCGTGCGTCTCCATATCGGCCTGGAGGGAACCGAGGTCCTGTGGAGTGACCTGGATGCGGCGATAGCGGCCGCAACCCAAACCTGACGTCAAACTTCTAAGCAAAACCACAAAAGAGGGAACGACCATGAAGAGACTTTTGACTGCAGCATTCATCACCACCCTGATGGCATCGAGCGCCTTGGCGGATACGACGCTGAAGCTTGTCGAGGTCATCACCAGCCCTGAGCGCACGGAGACGCTGAAATCCATCGTCGGGAAGTTCGAGGCGGCGAACCCCGGCACCAAGGTGGAGATCATCTCGCTTCCCTGGGGCGAGGCCTTCCAGAAATTCGCGACCATGGTCTCGGCCGGTGAAGTGCCTGACGTCATGGAAATGCCCGATACCTGGCTGTCGCTCTATGCCAACAACGGCATGCTGGAGAGCCTGGAACCGTATCTTGCAAAGTGGGAGCACACGCCGGGCCTTACGGCTCGTGCCCTTGAGCTTGGCCGCGACATCAACGACACGGCCTACATGCTGCCCTATGGCTTCTATCTGCGCGCCATGTTCTACAACAAGAAGCTGCTCGCGGAGGCCGGCGTATCCGAGCCGCCGAAGACGCTGGACGAATTCGCCGAAGCCTCCAAGAAGGTCTCGGCATTGCCCGGCAAATACGGCTATTGCCTGCGCGGCGGCCCGGGCGGCCTCAACGGCTGGGTGATGTTCGGCGCGTCCATGGCGGGCGACAACAAATTCTTCAACGAGGACGGCACCTCCACCTTCAACAGCGAAGGCTGGGTCAAGGGTCTGACCTTCGTCATCGATCTCTACAAGAACGGCTATGCCCCGAAGGACAGCGTCAACTGGGGTTTTAACGAGATCGTCGCGGGCTTCTATTCGGGCACCTGCGCCTTCCTCGACCAGGACCCGGACGCGCTGATCGCCATCGCCGAACGCATGAAGGCGGAAGACTACGGCATCATGACCATGCCGAAGGGGCCGGCCGGAAAGACCTTCCCGACGATCGGTTTTGCAGGCTGGTCGATGTTCGCCTCCAGCGCCAACAAGGACCTGTCCTGGAAGCTGATCGAGACGCTCGAAGGGCCGGAAGGCAATATCGAGTGGAACAAGCGCACCGGTGCGCTGCCGGTGCACACTTCGGCGGAAAAGGACCCGTTCTACGCCAGCGAGCAGTTCAAGGGCTGGTTTGCCGAGCTCGAGGACAAGGATGCCGTGCCGACCGTCATGCCGACGCATCTTGAGGAGTTCGCCTTCTTCAAGGATTCGCTCGTCATCAAGACCTCGCAGGAAGCCCTTCTTGGCGATATCACGCCAGAAGATCTCGCCAACCAGTGGGCGGACTACCTGACCAAGGCACAGCAGAAGTTCCTCGCCAAGAAGTAGGCTGAGGACCCTGCGGGCGGAGACACGAGGCTCCGCCCGCAAACATTCTCCCAGAACGCCCCGCCACCTTGAATGGAAGCGAGACGATGACCCTTGCCGTCCATCCGCAAGCCGTGCGGCCGCTCAGGAAGCGGATCGCCGACGCATCGGAACCCTATCTCTACAGCGCACCGGCGCTGATCCTCATCATATCGGTCATGCTGGTGCCGCTGGTGCTCGGCATTTCCTATGCGTTCCGCGATATCCAGCTTCTGAACCCGCTTTCCGGCGGTTTCATCGGGCTCGATCATTTTCGCGCGCTGTCGGAGGATCAGGCCTTCTTCCGGGCGTTGCGCAACACGCTGTGGTGGACGGGCGCCTCCGTCTTCCTGCAATTCATCTTCGGTCTTATCCTCGCGCTGCTGCTCGACAAACCCTTCGCTGGCCGCGGCCTCGCACAGGCGCTGGTCTTCCTGCCCTGGGCCGTGCCGAGTTTTCTCGCCGGCCTCAACTGGGCCTGGCTGTTCAATCCGGTGATCGGCCCGCTGCCACACTGGATGTACGCGCTCGGCATGCTGGACGCGCCGAACAACATCCTCTCCGACCCGCAGCTCGCCATGTGGGGGCCGATCGCCGCCAATGTCTGGTGGGGCATTCCCTTTTTCGCGATCACTCTGCTCGCTGCGCTTCAGGCGATCCCGCGCGATCTCTACGAGGCCGCCAGCATCGACGGGGCCGGGCCGGTGCAGCGTTTCCTCTCTATCACGCTGCCGTTCCTGGCGCCGACCATCGCCATCACCATTCTCCTGCGCACCGTCTGGATCTCCAATTTCGCCGACCTTATCGTCGTCATGACCAATGGCGGGCCGGCCGACCGCACGCAGATCGTCGCCAGCTACATCTTCACCCAGGCGTTCAAGCGGCTCGACTTCGGCTACGCCTCGGCCATCGCTCTCGTGCTGCTGATCCTGCTGCTCGTCTACTCCATGCTGATCGTGCTGCTTCGCCAGACGCTGCTGAACAAGGGCTGAGACCATGCGAAGCAAGCCAATCCTCACCGTCCTGCACCGGCTCGCGATCCTCGCCTATATCGTCGTCGCGCTCTTCCCGCTGTTCTGGCTGCTGAAGGTCTCGGTGACGCCGAACGACCTTCTCTACAGCGAGGGCGTGCGCCTGTGGCCCTCGCGCGCCACGCTGGAGCACTACACCTTCGTGATCGCCCACAGCGCCTTCCCGACCTTCTTCAAGAACAGCCTGATCGTCGCCGGTTCGACGGCCGTTGCAGTCACCATCCTTGCCTCGCTCGCGGGCTACGCCCTCTCGCGCTTCCGCTTCCGGGCAAAATACTGGATCGTCGCACTGATGCTGATCACGCAGATGTTCCCGCTGGTCATGCTGGTCGCGCCGATCTTCAAGATGCTTTCGCCGCTGGGGCTGACCAACAGCCTCACCGGCCTCGTCATCGTCTACACGGCCTTCAACGTGCCCTTCGCCACCTTCCTCATGCAGTCCTTCTTCGACGGCATTCCGAAGGATCTGGAGGAGGCGGCGATGATCGACGGGGCGACACAGTTCGTCGCCTTCCGCCAGATCATCCTGCCGCTGACGCTGCCCGGCATCGCCGCGACGCTCGGCTTCGTCTTCACCGCGGCCTGGAGCGAGCTGCTCTTCGCGCTGATGCTGATCTCGGGCAATGACGCTGCAACCTTCCCGGTCGGCCTGCTCACCTTTGTTTCGAAGTTCTCGGTCGATTTCGGGCAGATGATGGCGGCGGGCATTCTCGCGCTCATCCCGGCGTGCCTCTTCTTCCTCCTCATCCAGCGCTATCTCGTGCAGGGCCTGACGGCCGGCGCGGTCAAAGGCTGAAAGGGTTTTTCATGGCCTCCATCGATATCCAGGACATCCGCAAGAGCTTCGGCGCCTTCTCCGTGCTGCACGGTGTTGATCTCACCATCCGCGACGGCGAGTTCATCGTGCTGGTCGGGCCCTCCGGCTGCGGGAAATCCACGCTGCTGCGCATGATCGCCGGGCTGGAGGACGTGACGTCCGGTGACATCCGCATCGACGGCAAACGGGTCAACGACCTTGCCCCGAAGGACCGCGACATCGCCATGGTGTTTCAGTCCTATGCGCTCTATCCGCATATGAGCGTTGCCGACAACATGAGTTACAGCCTGAAACTCCGCCGCACCGCGAAGGAGAAGATTGCCAGCGCCGTCGGCAATGCCGCCTCGAAGCTTGGCCTCGATCCGCTGCTGGAGCGCCGGCCACGCGCGCTCTCGGGCGGCCAGCGTCAGCGCGTTGCCATGGGCCGGGCCATCGTGCGCCAACCGAAAGCCTTTCTCTTCGACGAGCCGCTGTCCAATCTCGACGCGCGGCTGCGCGAGCAGATGCGCGCCGAAATCAAGAAGTTGCACGGTGACCTTCATGCAACATCCATATATGTCACCCACGATCAGATCGAGGCCATGACGCTGGCGGACCGGATCGTCGCCATGCATGCCGGCGTGGTTCAGCAGGTCGGCACGCCGCTCGATCTTTATGACCGGCCGGCCAATCTCTTCGTTGCGGGCTTCATCGGTTCGCCGGGCATGAATTTCTTCGAGGGGCGCTATCTCGTGTCCGGCGACCAGGCGGACCTGCGGCTGGCAAACGGCGCGACGTTGTCTGCTCCTCGAAGAAGCGGCATCGAATCAGGCGCGGCAGCGACGCTCGGTATCCGTCCCGAGCATGTGGTGCTGAACGCGCGCGGCGCGCTGGAGGCGAAAGTCGATCTCATCGAGCCGACGGGCTTCGGCATCATCATGCATGTGACCATCCACGACGTTCCGATGAAAATTTTCACGCTCGACCGGACCATGCTGGATCCAGGCCCGACGGTCCGCGTCGACCTGCCACAGGAGCGGCTTCACCTCTTCGGAACGGAGGGCCGGCGGATGGATTGAAACGGGATCGTGAACACGATTTCAGCCCCATCCAAAGACAATGTTAACCTTCATTTCCTAACCATCTACGCATCCCTATCGGCAATGATCGTCGAGTTTGCAGGTTCATGCGTATTTCCAGAACAAACTTCTACCCTGTCCTTGAAACCGAAGAGGGAGTCGGCGAACAAGCGCCGTATTATTCCCACGAAAACAACGCCTTGCCGGAAGTCGTTCCGGAAGTCGAGGATTGGCACGCGGCCGATGAGCCGGTTGCCAATGACGAGGACTATCGCCCGCGCTTCCGCTCGCCGGCGCTGAGGAGCTACGATCCGGGCCAATATGCCGACGGAAGCTGGGAAAGCCATTTCTACATGGCGCCGAACGTCCGCTTCACCCGCACCCCCGACAAGGTCGCTTCCAAGATCGAGGAGGCGGTTGCGGAAGAGGCGCGCCAGGTCGAGCCGGTGGTCGAGCAGGTTGCCCAGCCGGCGGCGCAGCCCGCCGAGATGCTGCAGCTTTCCCAGGCGGAGCTGCTGCAGCGCCTTCGCGAGGCGCTGGAAGACCGTCGCCGCCGGTCCGAGGCGCAGCAGGCCGAAGCGGCTGCGGCGACTATCGTTGCCGAACCGGTGCCGCCGCTGGTTCAGGCCGTGGTCGCTGCCGGCACGACGGGAACGCCCGCTGATGCCGCTGTCGTGTTCAAGCCGGCCGTTCCGCTGCCCGCACCTCTTGCCGCAAGGGCGGTTGCGCCCGCCATGCCGGTCGCTTCCATCGCCAGACCTGCCACCACCATTCCAAAAACTGCCGAGAAGACCGACGTGCGTACTGCAATCAGCCGCTTTGCCAACCTGTCCGACCATGCCTTCTGGGAAACGCTTGTACCGGACGAAGATGCGGTCGAGCGGCCGGCAAGGCCTGCCGTCACCGTCGTGCGCATGCCGTTGCCCGTTCCTGTGCCGGCCACCGTGGTCGTACCGCAACCTGTTGCGGTTCCCGAGATGCGTCAGGAAGTGCCTTCCATTACCTCGCTCTTCCGCGTCGTCGAATGCCGCCCGCCCGTTGCCCGGACAACGGTTGCCGACGCTGTGCCTGTTGCCGAAGTGAAGGCCGAGCCCGTCGCGGTCGTTGCCCCTCCGGTCATCGAAGCGGTGGCCGAGATCGTGCCGGCCGTCGTCGAGGCCCAGCCTGTTCCGGTTGCCGCCACGCCGGTTGCTGTTGTCGAGCCTGTGCGCGAAACTCCGTCCTCGGTGCTCTCGCGCTCCCGGCCGTTCCAGGTCATGATGGCGACACCGGCAGGCGATGCCTACGAATACCCGCCGCGCGAACTCCTGCAGGAGCCTCCGGGCACCGTCGGCTACGTGCTCACCCAGGAGCAGCTGGAGCAGAATGCCGGCCTCCTCGAAAGCGTGCTGGAAGATTTTGGCGTGCGCGGGGAGATCATCCACGTTCGTCCCGGCCCGGTCGTCACGCTCTATGAGTTCGAGCCGGCGCCCGGCGTCAAATCCTCCCGCGTCATCGGCCTTGCCGACGATATCGCCCGCTCCATGTCGGCGCTGTCGGCCCGTGTCGCGGTCGTGCCCGGCCGCAACGTCATCGGCATCGAACTGCCGAACGCCACGCGCGAGACGGTCTATTTCCGCGAGATGATCGAGAGCCAGGACTTCGCAAAGACCGGCTTCAAGCTGCCGATCTGCCTCGGCAAGACGATCGGCGGCGAGCCCGTCATCGCGGAACTCGCCAAGATGCCGCACCTGCTCGTCGCCGGCACCACCGGCTCGGGCAAGTCCGTCGCCATCAACACGATGATCCTCTCGCTGCTCTATCGCTTCCGTCCGGAAGAGTGCCGCCTGATCATGGTCGATCCGAAGATGCTGGAACTGTCGATCTATGACGGTATCCCGCACCTCCTGACCCCCGTCGTCACTGATCCCAAGAAGGCCGTCATGGCGCTGAAATGGGCGGTGCGCGAGATGGAGGACCGCTACAAGAAGATGTCGCGTCTCGGCGTGCGCAACATCGACGGCTACAACAACCGTGTGGCCGCCGCGCGCGACAAGGGCGAGACCATTTCGATCAGCGTCCAGACCGGCTTCGACAAGGGCACCGGCGAGGCGATCCACGAGGAGCAGGAACTCGCCCTCGATCCGATGCCCTACATCGTCGTCATCGTCGACGAGATGGCTGACCTGATGATGGTCGCCGGCAAGGAGATCGAAGGCGCGATCCAGCGGCTCGCCCAGATGGCCCGGGCTGCCGGTATTCACCTGATCATGGCGACGCAGCGCCCCTCGGTCGATGTCATTACCGGCACGATCAAGGCCAACTTCCCGACGCGCATCTCCTTCCAGGTGACGTCGAAGATCGACAGCCGTACCATCCTCGGCGAGCAAGGCGCCGAACAGCTGCTTGGCCAGGGCGACATGCTGCATATGGCCGGCGGCGGGCGCATTTCCCGTGTGCATGGTCCCTTCGTCTCCGACGAGGAAGTCGAAAAGGTCGTGCTGCACCTGAAGGCTCAGGGTCGCCCGGAATATCTGGAGACCGTGACCGCCGAGGAAGAGGAAGAAGAGGACGAGAAGCCGGCGGCCGGCGGCGCAGTGTTCGACAAGGGCGATATTGCGGCCGAAGACGGCGACGACCTCTACGAGAAGGCCGTCAAGGTCGTCATGCGCGACCGCAAGTGCTCGACCTCCTACATCCAGCGCCGCCTTGCCGTCGGCTACAACCGCGCCGCGTCCCTCGTCGAGCGTATGGAGAAGGAAGGCCTCGTCGGCCCTGCCAATCATGTCGGCAAGCGCGAGATCATCTCCGGCGAGCGCGGCAGCTTCCAGGCTCCGGAAGCCGACGAGGCGGAATAGGTCTTTCGCCCGGCCGTTGAGAGACGGCCTGGCATTTGTCCTATTTATTTGAACTGGAATGGATTTTTGGCATCCGGTCCGCTCGCGCGGGCCGGATTTTTACCGTGTCCACCGGAAATTTATTTCCGCCGCACCATTTAATCGATTTGGCTTTGACCGGGGTCTTTGAGGGCTGTTGCATATGGCGGAGCGATCTGTGAATAGTGCCGCCAACCCGATGAAACTGCATCCGAAGGAGGACAGGAATGGCATTGATCACCATGCGGCAATTGCTCGATCACGCAGCGGAGAATAACTACGCACTGCCCGCATTCAACGTCAACAACCTGGAATACATCCAGGCGGTCATGCGCGCGGCAGATGCGACGGATTCTCCGGTGATCCTGCAGGCAAGCCGCGGTGCGCGCGCCTATGCGGGCGATGCTTTCCTGCGCCATCTCATCCTCGGCGCGGCGGAAGAATATCCGCATATTCCGGTCTGCCTTCACCTTGACCATGGCGACCAGCCTTCCACCTGCATCTCGGCCATCACCAACGGTTTCACCTCCGTCATGATGGATGGCTCGCTGCTCGCCGACGGCAAGACCGTCGCCAGCTACGAATACAATGTCGATGTCACCGCGGAAGTGGTGAAGATCGCGCATGCGGCCGGCGTGTCGGTCGAAGGTGAGCTTGGCTGTCTCGGTAACCTGGAAACGGGCGCCGGCGACAAGGAAGATGGCCATGGCTTCGAGGGCAAGCTTTCCCGCGAGGAGCTGCTGACCGACCCGGACCAGGCGCTCGATTTCGTCTCCAAAACCGGCGTCGACGCGCTTGCCGTCGCCATCGGCACCAGCCATGGCGCCTACAAGTTCACCCGCGCGCCAGACGGCGACATTCTGTCGATCGACACGATCGCCAAGATCAACAAGAAGCTGCCGAACACGCATCTCGTCATGCATGGCTCGTCCTCGGTCCCGCAGGAGCTGCAGGATCTCTTCACCGCCTATGGCGGCGAGATGAAGCAGACGTGGGGCGTGCCGGTCGCAGAAATCCAGAAGGCGATCCCGCTCGGCGTGCGCAAGGTCAACATCGACACGGACCTTCGCCTGGCCATGACCGGCACGATCCGCAAGAACTTCAAGGAAAAGCCGGACAATTTCGACCCGCGCACCTACCTGAAGCCGGCGACCGCGCTGATGACGGAAGTCTGCAAGGAGCGTTTCGAGGCCTTCCGCACCGCGGGCAAGGCGTCCAGCATTCGCGTGAAGCGCCTGCCCGACATGGCGAAGTTCTACGTCACCAAGTAAGGCTTTCGCCCTTCCGGTTCGCCGGGAGGGCGGTTTTCTCGCGGCAGCGGCGGTCGGCCGTCAAATGTACATTGACAGCGTCGCGTCATCATTCTTTATTTGTGAATATCTCATTCATGTGGGGGCGCATGTTTCCCGCCGAAACCGGCAGGAAGGCGTTGCAGGCCTGCGCGCGCCTTCGTAAAAGAGTGCGATCCCGAAAAGCCGGATGATGCGAGGACAGACAGCATGAGCGTAGACCAGGCCCTGACGATCGCGGACCTCAAGGACCGGGCGCGCCGCCGCGTGCCGAAGATGTTCTTCGAATATGCGGATTCCGGTGCCTGGACCGAGGGGACCTACCGGGCCAACGAGGACGACTTCCACAAGATCAAGCTGCGCCAGCGCGTGCTTGTCGACATGACGAACCGCTCGCTGGAAAGCGAGATGATCGGCGAGAAGGTGTCGATGCCTGTTGCGCTCGCGCCGACCGGCTTTACCGGCATGCAGCATGCCGATGGCGAAATGCTCGCCGCACAGGCGGCTGAGGAGTTCGGTGTGCCGTTCACGCTGTCGACGATGAGCATCTGCTCGATCGAAGATGTGCGCTCCGTGACGTCGAAGCCCTTCTGGTTCCAGCTCTACGTGATGCAGGACAAGGAGTTCGTCCACAACCTCATCGACCGCGCCAAGGCCGCCGGCTGCTCGGCGCTTGTGCTGACGCTCGACCTGCAGATCCTGGGCCAGCGCCACAAGGACCTGCGCAACGGCCTTTCCGCCCCGCCGCGCTTCACGCCGAAACATCTCTGGCAGATGGCGACGCGGCCCTTCTGGTGCCTCGATATGCTCGGCACCAAACGCCGCACCTTCGGCAATATCGTCGGCCACGCCAAGGGGGTGGAGGATCTTTCCTCGCTCTCCTCCTGGACCTCGGAACAGTTCGATCCGCAGCTCTCCTGGAAGGATATCGAGTGGATCCGCGATCGCTGGGGCGGCAAGCTCATCCTCAAGGGCATTCTCGACGAGGAAGATGCGCGCATGTCGCTTGATAGCGGCGCCGATGCCATCATCGTCTCCAACCACGGCGGCCGCCAGCTTGACGGCGCCGCGTCCTCTATCGGCATGCTGCCGCGCATCGTCGATGCCGTCGGCGACAAGATGGAGGTCCATATCGACGGCGGTATCCGCTCCGGCCAGGACGTGCTGAAATCCCTCTGCTACGGTGCCAAGGGCACCTATATCGGCCGCCCCTTCCTCTACGGCCTCGGCGCTGGCGGCAAGCCGGGTGTTCGCCGCGCCCTCGAGATCATCCGCAAGGAACTCGACATCACCATGGCGCTCTGCGGCGAGCGGGACGTTAAGAACCTGTCACGCAAGAACCTGCACCAGGATCTTTAAGCGAACGTCAGGCGCCCTGGAATCCCTGCAGGACGTTCACGGCGTTGACGCCGAGGGCATCCACTGCGTAGCCGCCTTCCATGACGAAGAGGGTGGGGAGAGCGAAGTCGGCGATGCGGCGGCCGATGGTGAGGAAATGCTCGCTTTCCAGCTTGAACTGCGAGATCGGGTCTTCCTTGAACGTATCGACGCCGAGCGAGATGACGAGAGCGGTCGGGGCGTAGGCGGCGATCTTTGCATGTGCATCCTCGAAGGCGGCCTGCCATTCCGGCCAATCTGTGCCCGCGGGTAGCGGATAGTTGAGGTTGTGGCCCTCGCCGCTGCCTGCACCACGTTCGCAGGCATAACCGAGATGGAAGGGGAACTCGAAATCCGGGTCGCCGTGCAGGCTTGCAAGCAGCACGTCGTCACGGTCGTAGAAGATCTCCTGCGTGCCATTGCCGTGGTGGTAGTCGATGTCGAAGATCGCGACGCGGGCGTGACCGTTGTCGAGGAAACGCTGGGCGGCGATGGCGGCATTGTTGAGATAGCAGTAGCCGCCGAAGAAGTCGCGGCCGGCATGATGGCCCGGCGGGCGGCAGAGCGCGAAGGCGGCGCGCTCGCCGGACAGTACCGCATCGGCGCCGGCGAGCGCCGTATCGGCGGCGCGTTTGGCGGCCTGCCAGGTCGTCTCGGTGATCGAGCCGGCCATATCGAAGGAATAGTAGGAGAGGCGGGCATCGAGGCCGGCAGGCGGGGCGTCGAGCATCGGCATGGAGCGATGGCGCCAGCTATAGGGCCAGACCTCGCCGTCGCGGCCGGCGGCGCGCCATTCGGCAAAGACGTTTTGCAGGAAGTCGAGATAGGCGGGCGTATGGATACGCTCGATGGCCGCCCGGTCATAGACGGCAGGTTCGATCACCGGCCCGAGGCCGACGTCCTTGACGCGTCTAAGGACGATTTCGGCCCGCTCCGGCATCTCGAAGGTCTCGACGATGCGCCCGAAGGAAAGCTCCATGCCGCTGTGATGCAGGTGATGGTCGGCGGTGTAGAAGGTTTTCATGATCAGACGACTTCACCATAAAGCGTGCGTTCGAGCGCGGTGACTTCCGCAGCAAAGCGGCGGTATTCCGCGTGCTTGAGGGCGAGAAGGACGTGGTGCAACCGCTCGCCGAGGGCTTCTTTCAGGAAGGTGGAGCGGGCAGCCGTCTCGATGGCGCTGCGCCAGTCCGGCGGCAATTCGTCGCCGGCATTGTCGGCATAGGCGGTGGTCTCGGGGCCGGGATCGGCCTGATCGAGCATGCCCTTGCGCATGCCGGCAAGCACGGTCGCGCCGACGAGATAGGGGTTGGAGTCGATGCCGGCGGCGCGTTGCTCCAGATGGCGGCCGGTGGGTGAACCGGCCGGGATACGGACCGCCACGCTGCGGTTGTTCGTACCCCAGGTCGGTGTCGTCGGCGCGTAGCTCTGGGCGGAGAAGCGCCGCCAGGAATTGAAGTGCGGTGCGAAGACGAGCATGGATTCATGCATCGTTTCGAGCAGGCCGGCGACTGCGTGTTTCAGGAGGGGCGAAAGGGCGTCGCCCGCGTCGGCGAAGCGGTTTTTCCCCTCAGAGTCGGCGAGGCTCGCATGCACATGCATGCCGGAGCCGGCACGCCCGGCGAAGGGTTTTGCCATGAAGCAGGCCATCATGCCGTGCCTTACCGCAAGGCCGCGTAGCAGACGCTTCAGCATGGTTAGATCGTCGGCGGCCCGCAGAGCGGCACCATGGCGCAGCGTCAGCTCGAACTGGCCCTGGGCGTATTCCGAGATCATCGTCTCGACGGGCAGGCCTTGCGCCTCCGCGCCGCGATAGACGGCATCGATGAAGGGCTCCAGCCGGTCCAGTTCGGTGACGCCATAGACCTGGATACCATCGGGCCGTTCGCCGGAAAGCGGCAGGCGGAGTGGTTGGAAGTTCCCATCGGCCGTGCGTTCGCGATCGAGCAGATAGAATTCCAGCTCATAGGCAAGCACCGGGTGGAAGCCGTCGGCCTCAAGAAGCTTCACTTGCCGCGCCAGCGCATGGCGCGGGTCGGCCGCCATCGGTGTGCCGTCGAGCTCGAAAAGCGCAAGACGCAGCTCACCGCGCGGCGGCGAGGTCCAGGGCAGGGGAACCAGCGAGCCGGCGATGGGCCAGGCGCGGCGGTCGGCATCGCCATCCGACCAGACAAGCCCGGTTTCCTCCACATCCTCGCCTGTCACGTCGAGGCCGAGGATCGAGCCGGGCAGGTGCCGGCCGGAGCGGAAGATCGGCAACAGCTCGTGCCGCCGGATGATCTTTCCGCGGGCGATACCGTTGAGGTCGATCAGAACGAGGTCGAAGGCGGTGATCTCGGGATGGGCGGCGAGAAAGGCCTCGGCCTCCGCGATATCTGCGGCTTCCGGCGGGCGGTTGGGAAGGTCGCGGCTCACGCGGCGGCCCTCCGTTCGGCAAGGCGGCCGGTGACGGTCGCGAATGCTTCCACGAGGCCGCCGGCCTGCTGTTCGGAAAGGGCAGGGCTGACGAGCACCATATTGTGGAAGGGCGTCAGTAGATAACCGAGGTTGAGCATGGAAAGGTGCAAGGCTGCCTCGATGGTGTCGGATGCGGCCGCCCGCGCCTCCGCGGCGTTGCGCACGGCGACGGGCGAGAAGACGACTTCAAGTCGTGCGCCGACGCGCGAGACCGTCCAGTCGAGACCGGCGGCGGCGATGGCCGCCTTGAAGCCGGCTTCGATCCGGTCGGCGCGCGCCTGCATGATGCGATAGGCCTCTTCGGTCATGACATGTTCGAGGCAGGCGCGCAGGCAGGCAAGCTGCAGGGCGCTGCCCGAAAGGGTCGTGCCGATGCCGGAATGGCCGTGGCCGCTCTGCTCGCGGCGGATGACGTGCAGCTTGTCGGAAATCGCCTGGGTCATGCCCCAGACGCTGACCGGCACTCCGCCGCCGATCGGCTTGCCCATCACCATGAGGTCGGGCTCGAGGCCGTGTACCTTGCTGTAGCCGCCGAGGCCGGTGGAGATGGTGTGCGTCTCGTCGATGAGCAGCAGCGTGCCGGCGTCGCGTGTCAGGCGCCGCAGTGCGGCATGGAAGCCGGGAGCTGGCGGGATCATGCCGCAGTTCGTCATCACGGGTTCTGCGAGCACGCAGGCGATGTCGTTTCCTGCGAGCGCCCGTTCCAGCGCCGCCTCGTCGTTGAAGGGGATGGAGACGGTGAGTTCGCCGAGATCGCGCACCTGCCCGAGCAGGTTGCGGCGGGAGATGGTCTTGCCGTCGACAAGGTCCACCAGCGTGTCGTCCACCGCGCCATGGTAGCAACCGTCGAAGACGAGGAGCTTTGCCCGGCCGGTGACGGCGCGAGCGACGCGGATGGCGAAACGGTTGGCATCGCTGGCTGTGGCGCCGAGCTGCCAGCGCGGCAGGCCGAAACGCTCCACCAGCAGGCGGCCGACCGCAGTGGCATCGGACGAGGGCAGCATGGTGGTGAGACCGCGCGTGCCGGCGTTCTTTAGGGCCTCCAGAACCGGCGCGGGGCCATGGCCGAACATGGCGCCGGTATCGCCGAGGCAGACGTCGACGATGCGGTTGCCATCGAGATCGACGAGTTCGGCGCCGCTGGCCTCATCGACGACGAGGGGAAAGGGCGTCGGCCAGTCGAGCATCCAGTGCTGCGGCACACCGTCGAAGAAGCCCGAGGTCGCCTCGTCATGCGCCGCCGCCGACCGGGGCCGCCGCGCGCGAAAAACCTCTGCCTCTGCCTCGATAAGCGCGCGGGCGCGCGCCTCCAGGTTCGCCCTCTCCATCCCGTTCTCCAGCAAGTCCTCAAAAATGTGATCACATATTGGTTGATGTGATTTCAAGTGTCAAACGGCAAGATGACGGAGATCGGAAGGTTCCATGTATTTGGGTGCCGGACCGCTGCGCATCTTCAACGAACCGGTCAGAGGGCGCTGACGATGCGCAGCCAGTCATGTACCGAGGCGGTAGCCTGCTTTTCGGCGGAACCGAGGGCGAGCGGCCCGCGATCGCCCATCTCGCGCACCTCGCTGGGACTCATGCTGAACTGGTGACGGAAGGCGCGCGAAAAGGCGGACATGTCGGAAAAGCCGCAGGCATAGGCGATCTCGCCGACCGTGCGCTTGCGTTCGTCCGCCAGCATGTCGAAGGCCGCGCGCAGGCGGCGGGTGCGGATATGATCGGTAACGCCGCCGATCGGCTCGAACAGCCGGTAGAGCGATGCGCGCGACAGGCCGAACATCTTGCACAGATGTTCCGGCCCGAGATCCGGCAGGGCGAGGTGGTGCTCGATATACCGCCGGATTTCCATGATGACGGCGCCACGCACCGTGGGGGAGGGCAGGCTCCGCTCGGCAATCTGTGGCCCGACGAGAGTGGTGACGAGATTGGCCGTGGCGGTGACGATGGCTGGCGCCTCGGTCGGCGTGATATCCGTGAGGTCGGCGAACAGGGCGCGCAGGTGGCTGCCGATCAGCCGTGCGGTGCTGGTCGAGCGCTTCAGGAGGAGGCCATGCAGGGCCTCGTTCTGTCCCTCCTTGCCGAAAAGCAGGTGGCGCGGCAGCGCGAGAGTGAGGTTGCGGCAGTGCTGGGTCTCGGACTGCATGGGGCGCGACAGGTCGAAAAGCGATATGTCGCCCGCCTCCACCAGCATCGTTTCGCCATTGACCGTGCGCAGGTCGCTGCCGTCGAGCGTCACCTGCACGAAGATGAGGTCGAGCCCGCTGCGGGCGATGCGGCTGGGGTCGCGCGAGAAACGATAGGTCGTGCCGAGCATTTCGGCCGCGAAGAACAGGGCAGGCCCCATGAAATAGGTGGCAAGGCTGGCGCGGAAATCACCAAGTTGCTCCGGCGTCGCCATGGTCGTGCGGAAGATGGGATCGAGCGTTTCGGCAAAGAGCTGGCTTTCCCGGCGGCAATCCGCGCCGGCTTCGGCAAGGACGGAGTTGGAAGGCAGCTTTGCGGCGGGACTCATTCTCTCTCACGACGGTTCGATGATGGGTGGTCTTGCCTATCAAGAGGCAGGGACGGGCGAAGGTTCCCGGAAATTCGCCGTCGTACCGGTTTCGCCGGCTTGGCACGGTGTCTCATTCTTTTGGCCCCCCGTCTCATAATGACGGTTGGGCTTAGTAATACAATTGACAGTTTCACCGGGCTGCAACCCCATGGAAAATAAAGGGTCCATTTCGGGCCCGCGATGTCGCGACAATCAGAACAAAAGGGCGCATCGCTCCGGATTGGGGTATAGGTATGGATCAGGTTTCCTTTGCCGACAGTGCGCTGGTTTTCCAGGTGCCGCCGTTCGAATTCTTGAATGCGCCCGGTTTTGCCGCTGCACGGGACCGGCTCGTTGCCGGCAAGCTCGCGCTCTATGAGGGCAATCATCTCTTCAACCGGCTCATCCTGGAAGAGGGGCGCTTTCTTTGTTACCTCGCCGCGCTCTCGCTGCATGCAGGACAGGACATGACGCAATCGTCCACCTGGCTGACGCTCGGGCGGCTCCAGCGTGAGGTCACGGAGCTTGGTGTGGCGAGCCGCAACCGGGTCGAGGCCCAGGTTTCCTGTCTGCGCAAATACGGTTTTCTCGCGCAGCAGCCCCACGCATCGGACCGACGCGTGCGCCTGCTTGTGCCGAGCGCGGCGCTGCTCGCCCGCGATGCCGGCATTCTCGGGCTGCTTGTCTCCGGCCTGTCGGATCTCGGGCTCTCGCCGACGGAGGGGCGCAACGAGCCGCTTTCGCCGGAACTGCACCGCGCCATGCGCCGGGCGACCCTGCCGCATCTGCCGGGCCTCAGCCGCATCATCCGCCGCCACCTGCCGCTTGCCCCCTTCTTTGCCCATGATTGCGGCTACATGATCCTGCTGCTTCTGCTGCGGGACGGGCGCGACGGCGGCGACGGCCTCGTTACCTCCGGCTACCAGAGGCTCGCCACGCAGACGGGCGTATCGCGCACCCATGTCCGCCGGATCGTCGAGGCGGCGCGTGACGCCGGCCTCCTGACCACCACCGCGCGCGGCGGCCACGACATCCGCCTGACGCCGGCCATGTGGCATGCGGCAGATCGCTGGTTCGCGGACAAGTTTGCCCTTACGGATCTTCTGCTGCGCGAGGCGGTGCAGGGGCGGACCGGGAAAAGCGACAGCCAGGACACCACCTCGCCGTAACGCAGACAATCGGAACGGCCATCCGGACGCGTCCGCGGTTTTCCGCTTCGCTCACCTATGCCGGTTGGCAGCCGCTTGCGGCTCCCTGTCCGTGTGCATCACCCGCGGCTGTCCACAACGAGATCGACCTTCGTTACAAGGCCTTCCGGCGGGAGCTTTCCTTTCCAGGCGATCCTTGTGGCAGGCACCTTGATTCCGAAACGGGGCGAGTACCAGCCGCCATTGCCGGGAGCACCCCCGCTGGCGCATTCCACCTGCCCGGCCTGCGAAAAGGACAGTGTCGCGAGCCGCTGCGCCTTATGAAAGATGCGGATCGCGCCGGCCTCGATCTCTGCGCGGCAGTCGGGTGCCAGCTGGAAAACGACCTCCGCCGACTGATCGGGGTTGCCGACCAGCGTGTCGTGGATCGAAAAGCCGGAAGGATCGGAAGACACCGTTCTGCGGTGGATGCACCCGAAGCGCTTCTCGTATCCGTCATGGGAGGCGACGATGCGCCAGTCTTTCCCGTCCGCCACGCTGTCGAGCCGGCTTGAGGCCTTGTGCGACCAGTTGAACGCGCCCGACATGATGCTCTGGTCGGTATCGCCAAGCGTCAGCGTGTTGTGGGCGCGCGTGCTGCGGAACCAGTCGCGCCAGGGGCCGCCGGAGTGATAGAGATAGGTGCCGGCATCGACGAACAGGGGGATGCCGTCAATGGTGGCGATCACGGAAAGTGCATCCGCATGGCCATGGGCCGCGATGGAGAGATAGCCGAGGGGCGCATGATCCATGACGATATGCACGTCGCGGTCGTTTTGCCGCTTTCTGACGATCGTGTAGCCGCCGTCCGCAAAGGTCATCAGGCCGGAGGGTGGCGGCGTACCGGTGGCGGGCGACCGCAGCAGGGCGTCGCGCAGTTCGTTTTCCTTCGGCCGCGGCCCCGCGGACGGCGTGCCGAGATAACCGGAAATGGCGGCGGAGACCGAGGCCGCATAGGCCGCTTCATGCCGGGACAAAGTGAGGACGCGTCCCTCGTCATCGTCGCAGATGCCGGGAACCTTGCCCTCGGCATCGGAAAGCCAGGCGATGAAGGTCGAAAAGACGTGAAGCCGTGCGTCGACCCCGGCCGGGAGGGGACGGCCCGCCGCGCGCGCGGCAAAGCAGCAAAGAAGCAGGAACTCGGCAGTGAAGGCACCGTAGGTCGGCGACTGTTCGGCCCCCACGCCGTCGGCGAGGATCTGCTTGTTCGCCTCTTGCGCAAGGACCTTCCGCCCCTTGGCTTCGAGCCGGGCTGACAGGGGAAGGTCCGGCATGGCGAGCGAAATCAGGAACTCGCCGGCCACCTCGGCGACGAGGTGATTGTTGGCCGAGGAGAAACGTGACGGATAGCGGGCCATCCAGACCTGATGCGCGTGGAGGATGGTCCGGATCTTTTCGATCGTTCCGGCCGAGAGCCGGTCGCCGCAGAGGCTAGTGACGACGAGCAGGCTGATGGCGCGAAGCCCGAGCTCGATGCCGCTGTTCCAGCACAGACCGCGAAATGGCGGATTGGCCGCATACCAGCTTTCAAGCGCCGCTTCGATGGTCGCGATCGCTGCGGGATTGCCGGTCAGTGCCGCGTTGGCAGCCAACGGCTGCAGAAACTGCAGCCTGTTGTATTCCCAGACATATTTGATGTCGCCCAGCGTGCGCTCGTGGCGATAGGGAATGTCGAAGCAATAGGCTTCGCTCCCTGGCCAGAGGCCACCGGTGACGGGGTCGAGCCGCCAGGCCTCCGCCGGAAACGGGTTTTGCGGGTCGCGCAGCGGCCAGTCGGCTCCGAGTGCGCTGTAGTGCCCGGAAAGCACGGTGCTGCTTGCAGCCAGTATCTCCGCCTTCATGTCTTCGGATGCGGCAGCGAGATTGGCCGCCAGTCCCGGCAACACCGGTGAAGGACCGGGGGTGCGATAGCGCTCCCAGCCCTCGATGCGGCCGCGCGCGGCCAGCTTCTTGCCCTTCTCGACAAAGCGATGGGCGATTTCGGCGGGCCCCATGGCGCGCAGCCGATTCATGTACCAGGTGAGGGACATCGCTAGCTCCCGCAGGTGCCGGTGGCCGAAGCCGGTTCAAAGAGGAATGAGAGTGCAGGAGGCAGGACCGTCTCCGACGAGGCTATCCGCAGCCCCGTCGTCGGTGCGGTACGGCCGCTATGGCCGCACATTCTTGTAGGCTGCGATCAGCTTCGGGATCTCGTAGCTCCAGGCCATCTGCGTTTCGACACGGTGGCGGCCGAAGGCACCCATCTCCGCGCGAAGCGCAGGATCGGCCAGAAGTTCGGCGAGCTTGTCGGCGAAATCGATCGGGTCGTTGGGCTTGGCATAGAGCGAGGCTTCACGGGCGCTGAAGCGGCCTTCCGTGACGTCGAACTGGACGATCGGCTTGCCGACGGCCATGTATTCGAGGATCTTGTTCATCGTCGACTTGTCGTTCATCGGGTTTACCCGATCAGGATTGACGCAGACATCCGCGGTCGACAGCACTTCGAAGAGGGTCTGGTCGGGCGCCCGCCCGGTAAAGGTGACGTAGTCCTTCAGCCCCATTTTTTCCGAGAGCGCCTGCAGGGCCGCGAGGCTGGGGCCGCCGCCGACGAGCGTGAACTGGATGTCCTGTCGGCCGCGTTCGAAAACCAGGTGGCGGGCAGCCTCGAGCAGGAGGTCGATGCCCTCCTGATCCCCCATGACGCCGACATAACCGATGAGGAAATCGCGGCCATTCTTCAGGTCCAGGTTGGGGGCGACGGCCTTCACGCGGCTGAGATCCGGCCCGCTGCGGACGACGAAGATGTCCTCGGGCTTCTTTCCGCCGCGCTCCAGCGCGATCTTCTTGTAGCTTTCGTTCGTGGAGATCACGGTATCGGCCGTCTTGAAGGTCAGCCATTCGAAAGCGCACATCAGACGCCAGAAGAAACCACGCTTGTTGAACTTGGCTTCATAGAGTTCCGGGTTGATGTCGTGATGATCGAAGATGTAGCGCTTGCCCAGCAGCTTGAACTGCCAGGCGATGAGAAAGATGAGGTCCGGCGGGTTGCAGCCGTGCAGTGTGTCGAAGCCGTGACGGAACAGGATCTTCCACGACAGCAACGTCTCCCAGGTGAGCGCCGCGCCATATTCCAGCAGATAACCGAGCGCTCCGCCGGCATCGAGCGGCAGGGGATGACGGTAGATGTGGATGCCGTCGAGCTGCTCGTAGCGCGCGGTATAGCCTTTTCCCGTCGGGCAGATGATCGCCACCTGCGCACCCGCGGCATGGAGGGTGCGCGCCTCCTGCCAGACACGCCGGTCGAAGGGGACGGGCAGGTTCTCGACGATGATGAGGATCTTGCGACCCTTCAGGGCGCCGGCGATCTCGGCATTGCCCGAGATGCTGGCCGTTTCGCTCGCTGAGAGAGTTGTGTCCATCGCGGCGGGCCTCACGAAAGCGCGTTCAGATTGATGATGTCGTCATATTTGCCGATGTCGAGCTTGCGATAGGTGTCGTTGGCAATGATGATGCGGTCATAGGCCGTGCCTTCCGCGACCTCCTTCGACACAAGCAGCTGTGCGAGTGTCGGGATCTGGGTATAGGCGTAGCCGAGGTTGGCGCCGACGAGCTTGTTCGCATCGATCGCCGGATCGAAGACGGAGAGTTTGTAGCCTTCGCGCAGAAGACCGCGGGCGAGATCGATGTTCGGGCTCTCACGCAGGTCGTCGGTGTGCGCCTTGAAGGCGAGGCCAACGAGGAGGATGGCGGCACCCGGCTTGAGGCCACGGGTCGAATGCTCGAAAAGGCGGTATTTGTGCGCTTCGTTCGAGCGCAGCAGGGAGTCGACCAGGTGTGTATGCGCGCCGCAATCGGCAGCGATGAACTGCATGGCACGCACGTCCTTGGGCAGGCACGAGCCGCCGAAGGCGCCGCCCGGGCGCATGTAGTAGGGGGAGATGTTGAGCTTGGTGTCGGAGACGAAAATCTCGTGTACCTTCTTGGCGCTGAGCCCCAGCTGCATGCAGATGCGGCCGACCTCGTTGGCATAGGCCACTTTCAGGGCATGCCACGTATTGTCGACGAATTTGGTGATTTCGGATTCGCCCAGGTGAACATAGAAGGTCGGCGCCTTCAGGTTCTTGTTCAGGAGATCCATGCGGGCGCTCGGCTTGCCGTCGACGGTGCCGATGACGATCTTCGGCGGGTCGAAATAGTCCTGCACGGCGGAGGATTCACGCAGGAATTCCGGATTGTAGACGAGTTCGACACTGCGCTCGAAGGCGCTGCCGAGTTCCGAGGCAAGGATCGGCGCGATCAGGCCTTCGACGGTGCCCGGACGTATGGTCGAGCGATAGACGACGGTCAGCGGTGAGGTCCGGTTCTTTCCGATTGCGGCCGCTATCTGGCGGGTCACCTCGGCGATATAGGTCATATTGTGCGCGCCGTCGGGTGCGCTCGGCGTGCCGACGCAGACGATGGCGATGTCGCAGTCCTCGAGATGGTGCTTGATCTCCGTGTGTGCGGAGATACGGCCGGCCTTCAAGCCCTCCTTCAAAAGTTCGTCGACGCCCGGTTCCGTGATCGGCGAGACGCCGCGGTTGATCTGGTTGACCTTCTTTTCGCTGATATCGAAGCCGATGACCTCATGGCCCTCTTTTGCAATGCAGCACATGGCAGTGAAACCCACATAGCCGAGGCCGAAAATCGCGACTTTCATTCAACAGTCCCCAATTCGTAGTCTAGAAAAACCGGCGCCGTTTCCGGCGTTGCAACATACCCTACGGCAACATCCTAACTATTTCCTGCGTACGCACGCCGCCGTTATCGCAGCCACCTGTAGCAGCCATTCGTTTCGTATTGGTTTGAGTTGCTCTCACAAATTGCTTTTACTGGCGCTTTTTTCTGCGCCTGCCCAAATCGGCACAATGCATCGTTTCGCCCGCTCGCGCGTGGGATACGGCAGGGCGAGCTGATCGCGCGGTTGCTGAAAGCCTAGCTGGTGGACGCTGCGGCGGCGAGAAGGATCGCCAGGACGATATGCGTCAGGTGGTGCAGTGTCTGGTCCATGCCGAAAAGCCACCAGAAACCGGTCTGCTGCGGCGTGAGCTTCGCGCGCCGGGCGGCGTGGCTCTTCAGGCGGTCGATCGTGCCATGGACGAGGGCATCGACAAGGCCGAGCCAGGCGAGCGCCGGTGAAACGACGAGAAAAAGCAGGGCAGTGATGGTGCCATGTACGCCGGCATGTATGGCGAGCGGAAGCACCCAGTCCTTGCAACGCTCCTTGCCCATCACCATCCATTTCGTCTGGAAGATGAAATCGCCCAGCAGGTGCTTTGCGAGAAACGCCACCAGGGCAATGGCGATCCATGCGGTGGAGATCTGGTCCGGTATGTCGATCATTCCGCTCCTGTCTGCCGGCCCTTGCAGCCGGCAGGCCCTAGATTTGTTTTCGCGGCTCTTCGAAGGGCGAAAGACTGTCGCGGCCTGCCCCGCATCTGCCGGTGCAGGCCGCTGCAAGCCGTCGCCGGGATGGCCTAGCGGCCACCTGCCTCGATGATACCCTTCGTCAGGCTGCCTGTCGCCGGGTAGAGCGGGATCAGGCAGGCCTGGAGCGCATGATAGATGTCTCCCTTGCCGGCGAACAGGGTGTAGCTCGGCACGAGATCTTCCGTCAGTTCTTCATGCCAGCCGCCGCGCTCCTGATCAAGGAAGTGTCGCGCGATGGTGTCCCAGATCGTGCGATACCAGGTCTCGTGGAAATCGCTCGGCATATGCTCTGCAAGGAACGCCGCCGCGCCGGCGCCTTCGGCCATCGGCCACCAGAGCTTGTTGCGCTTGGCCGGTTCGTCGTTCCAGTCGAGCGTGTAGAAAAAGCCGCCCTTTTCCTTGTCCCAGCCGAGTGCGATCGACTGGGCGAAGAGCGCTTGGGCCGCTTCGGGCATCCAGGCGTGTTTCTTGCCGCCGAGCACGTAGAGTTGCAGGATGAGGCGCGCCCATTCCAGCCAGTGACCGGGCGTGGTGCCGGAGGGGCGGAACATCTCGTTGCCACGATAGTCCTTGTCCAGCACCCAGTTCTCGTCGAAGTGCTCGGCCACGCGGAAGCCGTTTTCGCCCGCACGGCGGCGGATGATCAGATCGGCGATGCGCTCTGCCTTGTCCAGATAGCCCGTCTCGCCGGTCGCCTCGAAGGCGGCCATCAGGGCTTCCGTCAGGTGCATGTTGGAATTCTGGCCACGATAGCCGGGGATCGTGGTCCAGTCTGCCTCGTACTCTTCGGTGATCGCGCCGTGCTTGTCTTCCCAGAAGCGCTTTTCCAGAACGTCGGTCACGTCGGCGATCATGCGGTCGGCGTCCGGGTGTCCGGCAACCTTGGCGCTGGAGGCGGCAAGCAGCACGAAGGCGTGGCCATATCCCTGCTTGCTGGCATCGAGCAGGCCGGCATTGTCGAGCGACCAGTGGTAGCCGCCGCGCTCGTGGTCGCGGTGCTTTTCCCAAAGGTATTTCATGCCGTGGTCGACAATGGCATCGGAGCCGGGGCGGCCGAGCAGGCTGCCGATGGAAAAGCAATGTACCATGCGGGCCGTGGAGTGAATGCCGCGAACGGGATTGCCGGGGTTGAGCGGGCGGCCCTCGGCATCAAGTTCATGAAACCCGCCGAGCGGGTTGAAAGCCCTGTTCTGGAAGAAATCGAAGAGACGGTTCGCTTCGCGCCAAAGCCATTGGCGATGATACTCGCGCTTGCTCCAAGCCGTGCCGAGATGTCCCGTTGCACCCATGATGCGTTCTCCTTTTTTATCGGTCCGCATTGTTGTTTACCGTGTCGGTGCCGTCGGGAGCGCGGGGGAAAACGACCGTGGCGTGGCGTTCACGCACGGCCCACAATGCTCGCAATGACGGTTGGCCTCCGGACAGGTGGGAGGGGAGTTATGGCCCAGAACGGACCGGGTCGCAACCCGCTCTGCCCGTGCTTCACTCGCCCGGCAACGTGCCGCTCGATGGGATCCGTCAGCGGCGACATGCGGCGAAATGCGTGCAAGGACCGCCGATTGGCCGGCCCCGTGGGGAATTATGAACGGCGAATTTATCAGTGTGGCGAAATTGAGAAAAAATACCCTACCAATCTTATAGGGATAATATATAAATTGCTCCCAGAGAGCGGGCGGGCATTCGTGCTCGCCTTGGAGAAGACCGGGAATCCGGCCTCCGCAAGCAAGGGATGTTGGCGAATGAGAAATGCGAAACTCGGCGGCCGTTCCACCTATGGAGCCCTCACCGCCGTGAGCGACCGCAGGACGCGCCGTGCCGAGCGGCAGTTTCTTGTCAACAACATCGCCGTGGCCGGTGCTTTCCTGTTCGTCGGCGCAGTGGTTTTCGGCCTCGTCGGCTGATTTCCGATTTTCCTGTCGCAAAGCAGGGGAGAACTTGGGGGTGGCCCCGCTCCCTGTTTTCTACGTATCCGGTCCTCTTCGCATGGGATGAGGCCGTCGAACCATTCGGCCTGTGAGGGCGGCAGCCCCTCCCGGCATTTTGGATGCGATATGGCCGACGCCGGATCTTCGCTGCACGCACCGATCGAAGCTGGTTTTGACGCGCATGGTCGATCCCCCGCACCTTCTTCCATCCTGACAGTTCTCACCGCCTGAAGCCCGTTGGCGTATCCGATAGAGGACCAATGACGGCCGAGCTTCATTGAGCAGGCCGATTGTGGAGTCGCGCTCTGCGTGCGCTTTAACGAAATCCTAGTGGCGAAATGTTAACAGCAACCATGACTTCGTCCGGACGTATGAAATGGGGAGAAAGACATGCTTCAGCGCGCCCATGATGGCCGCGTCATCCATGTCCTGGTGGCGACACCGGCTGGGACTACGGGGCAGGGCGGCATCGACAGGGTGATGGCTTCGCTGAAGCGCGAACTCGAGCAGCACACCCGGAGCGATGTGCGGGTGCGTTTTCTTGCCAGCCGGGGCAGCGGCCATGTCGCCTTCTCTGCTTTGCATGCCCTGAATTTCTGCGCGAGAATGCTCGCTGCCCGCTTTCGTGGCAAAGTCGATGTCGTGCACATCAACCTCGCCAGCCACGGCAGTACCTATCGCAAGCTTGTCATTTCCCGCTGGGCGGAGATGCTCGGCATCCCCTACGTGCTCCATCTTCACGGCGGCGGATATGCGAGTTTCTGGTCTGGGGCGAGTGCGTCGCTCAGCCGAAGGATCGGCACGATGTTCCAGCAGGCCAGCGGCGTCGTGGTGCTCGGGAAAATCTGGCGGGACTTCGTCCTCGGCAAGGTCCGCGAGGCGGAAGAGCGCGTGATCGTGGTGCCGAACGCCACGGAGATCCCCAGCCTCCCGCATATCGGGGGCGGTGATACGGTCCATATTCTTTTTCTGGGCAGGATCGAGAAGGACAAGGGAACGCCGGAACTGTGCGAAGCCCTCGGTCTGATGGCGGACATACCGGGCTGGCGCGCGACCATTGCCGGTTCCGGCGATGTGGAGACGTTGCGCCACCGACTGGGCCAGCTCGGCCTTTCGGCACGCGTGGCCGTTCCAGGTTGGCAGGGGCCGGACGATGTTGCGCGGCTGCTTGCCGAGGCGGATATCCTGACGCTACCTTCCTTCGTCGAAAATCAACCGATCTCGATCATCGAGGGCATGGCGGCGGGCCTTGCGGTCGTCGCAACGCCGGTGGGTGCCGTCGAGGATATCGTCAGCGACGGCGAGACCGGATTTCTCGTTCCCCCCGGCGACGTCGCGGCGCTCAAGGACGCGCTTGCGCGGCTGGTCGCAGAACCGGACCTGCGTCGGCGGATGGGGGAGGCGGGCAGAGAGCAGCACCGGGCGCGGCTGGACATGGCGCCCTTTGCCGATGCGCTATGCGCCATCTGGCGGGCCGCGGCCACAAGTCGGATGGAGAAACGATGAAACCCCTGGATGTTCTGCGCGGCCTGTACGTCCGAAGCCCACGCTTCGTGCGCAACGCCGCAAAGCCCCTCGTCGCCCTCGTGCCGACCAGCATGAAATTCGGCAAAACCTATGCTAGGGAACGCGCGCGGATCGCAAGGGCCGCAAACGACCCGCATTTTGCACATGAGCAGCATTTGTCCGCGCTGCGCGCATTGCTTGCCAAGGCGCACCAAGGCAGCGCGTTCTATCGCGACCGTCTCGACGAGGCCCTGGGGACGGCGTTCGATATGTCGACGTTTACGCTGGCGGACCTGCGGCGCTTGCCGATCCTCGACAAGGACCAGCTCCGGGCAGCCGGGGAAGCTGCGCTCGCCGTACCGCGGTGGCAGCTCGACAGCGTCGAAACCAGCGGCTCCAATCGCGCTGCTCCTCTTTCCTTCTTCCTCGACAAGGACAGAAGCCCGAGGGAGATGGCGTTCGTTTATGACGCCTGGTCGCGCGTCGGGTTTACCGAGAGGGATGCGCGGGCGAGCTTGCGCGGCTTTCACCTGGGCGACGGTGGTTCCGGCATTCACGAGTGGGATCCCGCCCTGCGGGAATTGAAGCTGGCAGTCTTCCCGATGACAGCGCAGGACGTAGCAGCCTATCTCGACGAGATCGACCGGCGGCAGATCCGTTTCCTCTATGGATATCCGTCCGCCATCGAACTCCTGTGCCGCCGCATGCAGCAGATCGAGCGGAGGCCCCGGCTTGCGATCAAGGGCATATTGCCGATCTCCGAGCCGCTCTATGATCACCAGCGCAGCCTGATCCGTCGCGTCCTTGGCGATGTGGCGTTTGGCGTTTTCTACGGCCTCAGTGAAAAGGTCGCGTTTGCCGCCGAAGTGCCGGGCAGCGATGGGCTTTACGAGTTCAATCCACTCTACGGCGTTGCGGAACTTGTCGACGAAAACGGCACTCCCGTCATGGAGCCGGGGCGCGAAGGGCGTGTCGTCGGGACCGGCTTCCTGTCCACCGGCATGCCGTTCATCCGCTATGACACCGGGGATTTCGGCACGCTTGTCGAAGCGCCAACGCCGGGCAATGGAGAGCGGTTGCGGATCCGCGGCCTTGCGCCCCGCCGCAAGCCGGGCTTCCTGATTTCGTTCGACGGTCACAGGGTGGTGGCGCTGGACCTGACGCCGGAAGATCCCGCCTTCTTCAAGGGGATTGCCGAATACCAGTTCTATCAGGATACGCCCGGCGACGTCGTCATCCGCTATATCCTCGATCAGAATGGATCGGCCTCGGATGTCGAGCGGTTGTCCGCTTTTCTTGCCGAAAAATGCAGGGGAAGCCTGGCTTTCCGGCAGGAGGCCGTTTCTCAGATCGTGGCGGGAAGAGGAGGCAAACGGGCGTTCATCGACCAGCGGCTGGATATAACGCAATATTGAAGGGGACGAGTCGGCAGCGGCTATCGTGGGGATACATTTTCCGACGGTGACGGATGCCCTGGCACCAACGCTTAAGGCGAAGGGAACGAGAATTGAAGCTTGGTGAAGACCAGCATAGACACGCGTCGATAAGGCATGCGAGCCCCCGTCATTCCCTGTCGAGCAGGCAAAAAATGGGCTGCGAGCCGTCAAGCCCTGTTTTTGCTCCGGATGCCCGCGTGGTTGGAGCTGCGGCGTGAGACCGATTGTTTTCGACCAGACGATCGGTTGGCTTCATCCTGCCGCAGGCAAACGCGGCGTCGTGATCGCCGGTGCGCTCGGTTTTGAGGACCTTTGCAGCCGGCGCTTTCTGACGCTGCTCGCGGGACAGCTGGCGGCTGCTGGATTCCCGGTCCTGCAGTACGATTATCCCGGTTGCGGCGATGCGGCCGGTGATCACACACAGCCCGGGCGTCTGGCCTCCTGGATCGGAAGCATCAACACCGCGATAGACCGGTTGAAATCCGAGACATCGGTGACGGATGTTCTGGTCGTCGGCCTTCGGCTTGGCGCGCTCCTCGCCCCCATCGCGGTCGCCGGCAGAAGCGATGTCGCCGGCATGGCACTGCTTGCGCCTCCCGCATCGGGGAAGAGCTATGTTCGTGAACTGGTCGGCCTTTCGCGGATCGTGGATGCGGCTTTGCGCGCGGATGCGTCGGCCTCTAACTTCGACGGTGTCGAGGCGTCCGGGTTCCGGACGAGTGCAGAGACGATCGCGGATCTGCGTGGTGTTGCCTGGGGCGAGGATCTGGCCGTTCGACCGGGCCTGGACCTGCTGCTGATGTCGCCCCAGACGGCCCCGGCGCACGAGGACCTGGCAGGGCGCGTGGTCGCAAGCGGAGGCAAGACGCTGATCAAGCCGTTCGATGGTTTCGAGCGCATGATGAGCCGGCCCATTCACGACGTGCCCGAATTGCCGCTTTCCGTCGTGGTGGAATGGGCAGGCAGCCGCGGAAATCTCTCGGACGGAGAAGAGGTTCGGCTTGTTTCGGAGCCAGCGGTCCTGGAAGGGGATGGATACCGGGAGCTTCCGCAATTTCTCGGCCCGGCGCCGGATATCTGTGGCGTCCTCTGCGTGCCGGAGACGCTTCCGAATGACGCGAAGGTCGTCCTCATTCTCAATGCCGGCGCAATACCCCATATCGGCGCGGCGCGCGGTGCGGTCGACATGGCCCGGTCTCTGGCGCTTCAGGGGATTGCCTCGATGCGTGTCGACCTGCCGGGGCTCGGCCAGAGCGGCGCTCCCACGGAAAAAAGAATCCCGCTCTACGACGAACGCACCCGCATCGACGTGATGCGCATCGTCGATTGGCTCGATCGGTACGGTTTCCGGCGCATTTGTGCCATCGGCATCTGCGCAGGCGCCTTTCAGGCGTTCCATGCCGCGCGGCACGATCCGCGTATCGCCAATCTCGTGATGGTCAACCCGCTCTGCTTTTCGTGGAACAGTTCGTACGCCCTGGACATGGAGCTGTCGAACATTCGCGACAATGCTCGCGGCCTGCAATCGGTGGATGGCGATCAGGACGAGCAGGCGGAGGGGAGGGGCGACGCGAAGACCATCGCGCTCAAAGTCGCAAAGCGTGCGCTGCGTTCCGCCATGGAGTTGTTCAAGTCCGCTCTTCTGATATCCAGGACCCTGACCGGCAGGTCGGTCGAAGGCTGGATGCGGGATCTGACACGGCGCGGAACGCGCGTGCTCGTCGTCAGTTGCGAGGGCGACCTCAGCCTTCACGAGATTGCGCGGCATTTCGGGCCGGACGGCCGGCGGTTGAAGCAGATGAACGGCACGGCAACCGCGCTCATCCCTGCGGCGAACCATACGCTTACGCCGCTTCCTGCCCGCCAGCAGCTCACCGAGCTTGTCAGGCAGTTCCTGTAGCGGTGCGGGCGACCCCCAAACCTTCATTCCCTGGATTATTTTTGTCGTTTTTGATTTCGCGCCAGATGCCTTTAGCGATTGCGATTGTCAGGCCGATGGCGGAGCCGGTTATTGCGCCGATGACGAGGAGGACGGCGAGGCTTGGGGGCCAGGATCGG
>VFQN01000790.1_pt1 | contig 56804 bp, 83 predicted proteins | sample 3512371 | NCBI WGS metagenome assembly VFQN01 (sample SAMN10412370, study PRJNA504923) | tailings metagenome | isolation source: Replicate 2 from Balatoc abandoned mine | place: Philippines: Itogon, Benguet | collected 2017-08-28
GGGGGGGGGGGGGGGGGGGGGGGGGGGGGGGGGGGGGGGGGGGGGGTGCGGGGGGTGGGGGCCAGCTGGCGGAGGTGCTGGCGGTCTTGCCTGGTGTTGGGGGATGGGGGCAACCGCAGGTGCAAAAGGGATGGGGGCACGAGATGAAGGATTCTATTGGTACTGTTTCAGGTGTATCAGGTGGTATTAGGACGTCCCTGCTCAGGGTTTGGCGAAATACTGGCAATCCAACCTAGCTGCTTAGTCATGTGCGGCATTCTAGTGGCCCAAACATATGAGCGTGGGTACCGGCACTTTGCTACGCGCAGGCGCCACTTTGCGCAAGCCCGGCGCACCAGCCTTACACCCGAACCCGGTTGCATTCTCCTTGCTCCTGCGCAATGACTTCCCGCTCCCGCGCTCAGCTTGCTCCAACCTACTCTTCCATGATCCGTACCAGTCCTACCACACCGAACCACTCGCTATGCGGTTGCCTTGACACCATATGCCGTCGGGTTGCTGCACGCAGCAGCTTCCCTGCTCACCCTCTGACGGTGCAATGACCTCCGGCTCCACTACAGGGGAAGCCGAGGAGGAGGCCGTGGGTGGCACTGGGGGCTCAGGCCATGACACCTTGGACGCAGACCACGACGTGCGCCCGGTGCTAGCGGAGGAGGCGGAGGCGGAGGCGGAGGGCGGCGGGGGCGGCGGAGATGGGGGAGGCGCGGCGTAGCCCGTGGATGCTGAGGTGGGGGAGCTCACCGCATAGCGCCTCTCCTCGTCGAAGTACTCCTGCACGTACCGCAGCGTATATGCACAGTGTTGCAGTACGAAGAGGGCGATGTCCGTCAGGCGGGTCCAGGATGGGCTCACGGGCTGCAGCCCCTGCTTGGGGGATCATGTGGCCCCCACCACCGCTAACCCTCAGCACGACACAACGCACAACAACGAACCCACCGGGAAGCCCACCGCCGCCTGGATGTCCCCGAAGGACCCCAGCGCGGCGGGCGGCGGCACGCGGCCCTCGCGCAGGCCCTGCAACGCCGTCTGCATGGCGCGGATGGACACGCCCAGCAGCGACAGCGGGTACGCCACCAGCTGTGTGGGAGCGAGGGCAAGGCAGCAATAGCGCACAACGGCAGTGTGTTAGCTTCTGACCGCATTTGGGATATGTCGCACGTCATGTATGGACACGCCCAGCAGCGACAGCGGGTACGCCACCAGCTGCAGGAATGGGGGAACATAGGGAGGGGTCAGCGCGGCAAGAGGGCATGCATGGCGCGGATGGACACGCCAAGCAGCGAGAGCGGGCACGCCACCAGGTGCACTCGAGGGGGGAAAACAACACGGCGAAATGGTGGGTGAAGCAGTGATAATGGTCGCTTGGGGTTGGGGTCCAGGACGAACGGTCAGCAGGTAGCGGTAGGCTAGCGGTGTGGGTGTGGCCAGGCAGTCCTGTGTGTCCAACGGGGCAAGCGCAACAGGAGTGCTCTGACCAGGAAACCCGCTTCAACATTGGCTGGTCGAAGCCGGTGCGTTGAGAACCGCACGACAACGTCACTGTTTCCCGTCAAATTCGGCCAGCAAACCATCGCATGACACACACACAGCACAGCACGAAGCAGCACAACGCAAGTCCCCCAGCACAGCGCAGCACAGCACAGCGCAACGCAATGCACCTTGAATCCCATGGCCTGCAGGGCTGCGGGCGGCAGCACGGGCGTCTTGCCGCCGCCCTCCAGCATGTTGGCCATCTGGGGGAGGGGCGGGCGGCGAAGTAGGTGGGTGGGCGGTGCGCGTGCTCTTGACCGCCACGCAACCCGAGTGTTGGTGCACAGAGTGCCACCGCCCCACAGCACGTTGGCCAACAATGGATAATGGAGGATGAAAGGGAAGGTTTGGAGAGTTCCGTCAGCTAGAGAAGAAAGCAAACATGGGAGGATGGAGCTGGGGCGTGGACATGAAAGTCCGTGCTGCGGGCCAGGGCGAGAGTGCAGCTGCGCACAATGTGCCGCCGCCCTCTAAGACGGGCAGGCGTTTGGCTTTAACGGCAGTGTTCGGGAAGTGGGGCCACTTATATGCGCCAGAACGAGTGAGCTGCTGCCCAAAGGACGCCACCGCCACCTGGACAATCGTAGCAGCGAAAAGGGAAAGCGGAGAGTGGAATAAGCATGAGCCACGCTGTCCAACCTTGGCTCGTCCCACCCCGCCCCGCCGCACCTTGGGCACGCCCGCCGCCGCTCCCCGCAGCGATGCGAAGGCCCGCATCTCCTCCTCACTCTCCAGCGCGTCGATGAACAGCACGTCAGCGCCGGCGGCAGCAAAGGCCTGCGGGCCGACACGTCGGGGGAGTGGGGAACAGGGAGACGTTTCGCTGTGCCGTCGCAGCTCTGGACCACACGGCACCCGTGCACAACACGGCAGCGCCTAAAGAGGCCCAAGAGAGGCCTGCTCGACGGCGGGTTTGTCATGGCAGGTGACGCCCTTGAGCCCTCTACCAACACCTCGCATGCCACATGGCACGCGGCCTCATGGCACGTGGCCACCACACGTGGCCCCGCAGGCTGTCTTCCCAGCTCCGCATCTCAGCGCGCCATAGCACATCCTCCAGTGACATTGCGCTTGCCAAATACAAATACCGGTAGTGCTTGTCCAAACGTTGCGCACCTCGGCACGCCACAGCGCCTCCTCCAGGGACACCGCCTGTCGTGCGTCGGTGCGCGCCACGATGAGGATGTCCGCGCCCTCGTCCCTGAAGCAACACACGGACGATACACGCATGCAAATGCCAGTGTCCTGTAACCCACATGAGAATGTCCGCGCCCTCGTCCCTGCAGCACCCTGTACCGGATGGACCGGTAACACACATGCCAATGCCAGTGTCCTATGGCCCACAGGACAGATACGCACTAGGGGTGCGCAATGCTTCGCCCAGGTTCTCCTCCTGCGTGGTTGCGTGCAAGTGCTGCACATCGTGCGTAGAGGTGCCCGTCACACCAATCCAATGAGGGAATGACTCTCACCTTGCGTTCACGGCCGCTTAATGCGCATGAGCGCCTCCTCGCGCAGACACCAGGCAATTAGACAAACGCTAAACACCTACTTACACAAATATTGCGTTCAACCCACACCGCACCTGGCGTCCACTGCCGCCCGGATGCGCATGAGGGCCTCCTCGCGGCCCACCACGCGCTTGCCCCGCACGTGGCCGCAGCTCTTGGGCGCCACCTGGTCCTCAATCAGGATGCCCGCGAAGCCCGCCTGGACACAATCAACAAATTTGTATCAAGCCAAACAGGCAAAGAACATTCACGCATCTACAGATCAGCGTGGAATCGTGCATGTGGTTGACTGGTCAAGGGCGGGACTGCGGTATGGACTACCGGGCACCTGCGCCAACGGCAAGTGGGCATGCAAGTCACACAAGGCACACGCTGGGCTGCGGCCGAGCATGCATCCACAGCAGACAGCACCCGTCAACCGACGCGGGACAATACGGCATGCGGCAACACGGCCGTCGACACGCAGCGACCCAACACGCGGAACCACAGCAAGCGGCAACCCGGCAACCGGTCACCCTCTTGCGCGCTCCCACACACGTGCCTCCTCGGCACGTGGCAACCCGTCACCGGACATGCGGCAACCCGGCACGTGGCAGTCCAGGCACGTGGCAGCTCAGGCACGTCGCAGCCCGCACCTGCGCGTAGCCCCGCACGGTGCGCTTGACGTTCATGGCGTTGCCGTACCCTGTGTCGCCGTCGCCGATAACGGGCAGCGAGTGGGTGGCCTCGTGGATGTAGCGGCCCTGGGGCACGGGAGCGGCGGAGTAGCGGAAATGAGGTAGCGAGAAAGCGATGCAACGGAGGTACCATGAAAATTCGTCCGGCTAAAGTCTGCCGGTGCACGCTCCGTGTATGCTATCGGTATCCGTAGCCCAAGACCACTCATCGCACGCGACCCTTGACTACAGCAGGCGTCGTGCATGCCGCAGAGAGTACGGCATGACTCTTACTTCGTTTGCGTTGAGGTACACCGCACAGATGCATGAAGGGCGCCAGGCCAGTACCAGTAGCACACGGCACGTGGAGGGCCTGTCCTTCGCAACCCTGCCGTACCCACCGTGTCCACCATCTCTGCGTATGAGATCAGACCAGTGTCGGGCGCGCCGAGGCGGGCGCCCGCCGTACAGAAGCCCGACATGAAGGCGTACGGGAAGCCCGCCTGCTCGATGAGGCGGGCGCTGAGCGCGTCGTGGCAGCAGGGGCCCTGCGGGAGGAAACCACCGAGCGGCACAGTTGCGGAAAGGAAGGAAAGCCCTACTCTGGACGCAAGGACTCCTGATGGCTGCGATGTGGGCCGGGAGGGTGGGTGCTAATGGCGCGATGTGGGTCGGGAGCGTTGGTACTGGCCATGGATGGGGTAGTGTGGCGTGCTACGGTATGGCCAGGGAGCCAACTTGACAGTCCAGATGCCCTGCTCCACATCCGCACCACCCTAAGGGGCCCGCAGGGGTTCTTACTGCCCCATCAGAGGAGTTTTCAGGAGAATGCCATATGCGATAGTAGACAGGATCAAATCAGAAGGTTATGCAATGCTCCAAAGCCGAGAAGCAGGGGACAGCGTGATGGGAAGAGGGCCACAGGTGCTTCGGCCCTGGACTCCCTGCTGCGGGACATGGGGCACACACTGGACACGGCTGGCGAGCATTTGTGTGGCTATCAATATACCATAGTGGCTTTGGCACAGCGCAGGGAGGCCCCGGGTGGCGGACCTACCATAAGGATATTGGGGCCACGCAGCAGGCGCCGCAGCTCCGCTGTCCGGCTGTTCTTCATGGTGGCATCCACTGCCAACCGAGCGCTGCGACCGGAGCGGGATAGCGCAGCCGCAGGGCGCAGCATCAGCTGCTGCCGGCGAAGAGCGGCATTGGGTTGCTGCCTGCTGGCAACCGACGACCGGGCCGAAAGCTGCATGCTGACTGGGGCTGTGCTAGGGATCTTGGTGACAAGGTATCGACTAGGCTGATCGCTCAGGAAGGAACGAGTGTAGGCAATTGTAGTGAGAGTAATGATTCCAAAGCGGTGACGTGGCTGTCGCGTGATGCCTGCTTCAGTTGGCCTCCAGCCCTCCGCGCAGGCGACGTGATGCTACACCGTTGGTCTCTGCTTGCGGGGTTTTGTACAAAGAATTAATAATGGTGTGGCATGCAGTCGGGAAGCCCCTAGCGCGCAGGTAACGCAATTGCAAGGCAAAATATTGGCTCCGGAACCCTGCCCTACAGCTCAGCCTGCAGGAGGGACATGGAATCATTAAAAACTGAGAGCAATTATAGCACTCATCGCGCTGCTTTAAGCAACGTGCCCGCCACTGAGGCTGGGGCTGCTGCGTGCTGGGGCTCCCTTGTCTTCCCTGTCCTACAAAGCGAATGCAGCAATGACAGTATCATCAGCAGTTGTGACCGCCGCGGCTGCCGTAGATGTGGACGACATCGAGGACTGGGACGCCCATGGCGACTCCACCGCGCCGGTTCGCCCCGTCAAGGCCTCGATGCCGCTCGTCGGGCGACGTGCGCGCGCGGCTATGTTGCAACCAGCTGGTGAAAGTGAAGCAGACAATTCGCACTGCGCCACTGCGACCGGCGTGGACAGCTGGGTCCCTGGCACACAGCCGGTGTGGGTCAAGACCTTTGGCTGCAGCCACAACATCTCTGACGGAGAGTACATGGCGGGGCAGCTCCAGGACTACGGCTACAGGTGCGCAGCTCGACATGCAGTACAGCCTTTATGAGCCGCATGGGGCGTACTGCATAGTTTTGGGCGCCAGAGCGGCTAGGGTGTGGCTTAGGCCCTGTACCGACGCCCCGTCACAGGGAAGGCGCATGTGTGTTAACACACAACCAACTGCTGCACCCCAACACAGGCTGGTTCCAGACGCGCAGCGCGACGCGGCCGCGCTGTGGCTTATTAACAGCTGCACCGTCAAGGGCCCCAGCCAGGACGCCATGAGCACCCTCATAGCGGCGGGCAAGGCGGCGGGCAAGAGGGTGGTGGTGGCGGGGTGCGTGCCGCAGGTGGGTGATGCACATGAGTTGTGTGTCTACCTTAAGACACACTGTGTGCGCCACGCGGGCGACGGGTGGCGGGGTGCGTGCCTCAGGTGCGGGGGCCGCGGGCACGGACGCGTGGACTGCGGGTGTGTCTTAGGGCTTTGTGTGCGTCGCTCGGATGGTTGGCTGCTGCTGCGGGCAAGAAGGTGGTGGTGGCCGGGTGCGTGCCGCAGCTGGGCGACACATGTGCGTGAGGTTTGCATGTGTCCAGCACACTGTGCGCCACGCAGATGGGTAACTGCTGTTGGCGGCCAGGTGGTCGTGGCAGGAGGCGTGCCGCAGGTGGAAGGTTAGCGGGTGACCGACCGTGCGTGGTCCTGCTGTGGACGGATGAGCAACGTGGATGGCGGCGGGTGGCCGAACCTACTTGACGCGCTGCGCTGGTGGGGGCGCTATGAGCCTGACTTGCCCTCTGCGCACGGTGCCCCCTAAACCTCCTTAGCCTCCTTCGTTTCCTTTGCGTCTCCCCTTGGCCGCGCCGTCAGCATATATGCGCCTTATGCTCACATCCAACCGTTCTCGTCCTTCGCAGGGAGACAAGAAGCTGCCGGAGCTGCAGGGCGTCAGTTTGCTGGGTGAGGACCTGGGAGCATGGCATGGGGCGGAGTGGCGCGATAGCACGGGCAACGACGAGCCAGGGGACTGGACCGGGGTGCGGCGGGGGTTGCTAGGGTAGTGCTGTCCACTGTGAGGCTGCTGGATGAGGACCGTAGATAGACGCAGGCCGCCAGAGGACTGGGGCGGGTCTGAGGCGGAGTGTAGTGGGGCAATAATGCATGGGCGGTGATGCCTTACGCCAGCCTGCTGGGTTAAGATAAGGCTGCTGGGTTACGATCTCAAGTATTGGGGGTTTGGGGCACCGAACGAGGGAGTGGGCGGGAAGCCAGGTCAAGGTCGCATGATTTGACCGACAAGCAAGACTGCACTGGGCCGCGCTGCTGCCGTCACAACGGCCGCCTGTTTCTTGCACCGGGTTAAGACGCCTGCCATACAGTACGCGTACCGAACGCAACCTCTTATTACACCTCCCGCTCATCCTTTGTGTGGGAGCCGCACGATGGGCGGCCCCCACACACAGGTGGTTTGGAGGCAGTGCAAGGGAGCGTGGTAGATGGTCATGCCGGGCATTCTCTCTTGTGCCTTTCCACCAATCCACTCAGGTGTGACCCAGATCGACCGTGTGGTGGAGGCTGTGGAGGAGACGCTGAGGGGCAACACCGTCAGCCTGCTGGCCAAGAAGGCGCTGCCCCGACTCGACCTGCCAAAGGTATGTAACACGTGTGTATGGAGGATAAGCAAGCAACCAAGGGCACCCACTACTCGTTGTCGGGATTGACGCCCTACCGTGTTGCTACCTGCACCTGAAACCACGGGTCACAACCGCGCATCACGGTATGACGCTCGCATCTCCCGCGCGATACCGTATGTTGGGGCGCCTGCACTGCTGCGTGCGCGCGACACCCGCTGCACTCCGGTCCAATACAGTACTGTGGGTCATCCCATCCCATGGCGGCAGCCGGCAGGCTTTCACTCCACCCACCGCCTGCACCCTACAGTCCCGCCTTCCCTACCTGCTGGAAGGCACGCTGTATCTAGCGCCGACACACGCTTTGCCAGCAGTTACAGCCATGTGCTACCCGATACTACATCTTGTTTTGTGCCGATACCATATCTGTTTCGCACTGTTCTGGTCGCACCGCCAGGTCCGGCGCAACGTGCACATCGAGATCGTGCCCATATCCACCGGCTGCCTGGGCGCCTGCACCTACTGCAAGACCAAGCACGCGCGCGGCCACCTGGGATCGTACGACCCGGCGGCCCTGGAGGAGCGCGTGCGGGCGGCGGCGGCGGACCCACGGGTCGGTGCGGTGCGCGGGGCGCGGACCGGGTCGCCTGGGAGGTGACCCGTGGGTCTTCAGGGCTTCCGATTAGTGTTAGTGTGGACCCGCGGGTCGGTGAGCTCCGTGGGATGGTCACAGGCACGGCGTGTGACCCACGGGTCGGTGGGGGCGTGGGTCAGGTGGTGGGGCCCGGGAGCACAGGCCTCGCAGGCTAGCTGGGCTGCTTGGCCCAAGCCGCAGCGCGCAGTCATGTCCTCCGGGCGTCTCGGCATTCCCATGGCTTGCGAACGGCCGGCATCCCTGGTTGCGCACCCAGAACCCCTGAAGGTCGACTGCCTGTCGTGTACGTGTCGCACGGCTGCAGGTGCGGGAGGTGTGGCTTAGCTCCGAGGACACGGGGGCCTACGGCCGCGACATTGGCAGCTCGCTGCCCGAGCTGCTGGACAGGCTGATTGCCGTACTGCCGCCCGACGGCCGTACCATGCTGCGCGTGGGCATGACCAACCCGCCGTACGTACTGGAACACCTCGAGGTGGGTCGCGCGCCTGCAAAGACATTATGATCCTTCTCTGTTATAGTCCTGCCCTGCGTGCTGGAGCATTTGGAAGGGGCAGCGAACACAAATGGGAGCGTTGCAGGCCGGGCTTGCCCTGCCTGAGCGTCTGGGTGCAACGCAACGAGCCATCCCCCATGCACCCGGCCTCGGACGTTTACACCACCACCTCTCTCCCTCGCCCCCCTCCAGGCGCTGGCTGCGGCGTTGCGGCACCCCTGCGTCTTCTCCTACCTCCACGTGCCCGTGCAGAGCGGCAGCAACACGGTGCTGGAGGCCATGAAGCGCGAGTACACCGTGGAGGGTGAGCCGTGCATTGTTGAAGTGCTGGATAGGGATATCCCAACCCCCAATGCACACAAACTGCTGGAAGTCAGCTTGCAATGTTTCACCGTGGAGGGCAAGACTGGTAGGTGTAAGCGCCTCCCTTTGCACGTGGCCTCTCTGCGTTACCGGTGGTTGATCCTGCGCCTGACGTCCCGCCAATTCCGCAGAGTTCCGCCACGTGTGCGGTACTCGCCATTCCCTGGTGCCGGGCATTGAGCTGGCCGCCGGAAGTTGTCAAGTAGTCACATGGCTGACAGCCTTGTGTGATCGCCTTTGCAGGGTTCCGGCGCGTGTGCGACACCCTCCTCTCGCTGGTTCCCGGGGTGGAGGGCCTCCGAATAATAACCAAAACGCGTGCTTGTTGTGTACCACAACGCAGAGTTCCGGCGCGTGTGCGACACGTTGCTGTCGCTGGTGCCCGGCATGGAGCTGGCCACCGACATCATCGCCGCCTTCCCAGGGGAGACCCCCGAGGACCACGCCGCCACCCTGGACCTGCTGCGCCATTACCGCTTCCCTCACACGCACATCAGCCAGTTCTACCCGCGGTAGGCGTTGTTCTGCTAGCAGGACAGGCTTGCTTCATTTCTCCAACACGCATAGCTGCAGTAGGGTCGCCTCCTCGGGCCCCCGAGCGCTGCTGATTACAACTGGAAGTGCAGCACAAGATCGCGGCAGCGTGCACGCGCGTGTACCCTCCCACTCAACGCTAACGAGTAATGACTGTCCCTGCCCGTCGCCCGCCGACGGTCCTCCCGTGTGAAGGCCCGCCACGCCAACCGCGCGCATGCAGCCGATACAGTTCCGCCTCTCGCTGTTCATGCCATTAAAACCAACGCTAACGACTGCCCCGCCCGTCGCCCGCCCACGTGTCCATCGCAGGCCCGGCACGCCCGCCGCGCGCATGCGCCCACGCGTCCCCGGGCACGTGTCCAAGGCACGCAGCCGCGAGCTGGCGGCGCTGGTGGACAGCTGGGCCGACGCACACGTGGGCCTGGTGGGCAGCCGGCAGCGCGTGTGGGTGGTGGACACGGCGGCGGACGGACGGAGCCTGGTGGGGCACACCAAGGGATACGTGCAGGTGGGAGAGCGTGTAAGGGGGCCAGGTGGGGCGGAGGGTGCCCCGGGGATGCACAATGCTGCTGGGCTCCGTGGTGAACTTGGACGATGTGCTCCTCTCTTAGTCTGCAACACAGGGTACAACATGCCTTTACGCATCATTAACAGTATCTGTACGTGTACTGACGTACATTGCAGGTTCTGCTGGACCCGCAGCCGGGCCTGCTGGGCAGTGTGGTAGACGTGGACATCACCTCCGCCTCGCGCTGGTCCGTGCGGGGCAGCCTGGTGGCCTGGGTGTACAGGTGGGCGGGCGGGGGGGCGGACAGGATGTTGGGGCTCTTCGTGCTTGCAGAAGTTAGGTCCTGGATGCTTTCCTCAGGCCTGCTGCTGAGTGTACACTGTACAGGTGGGAGGGCCGGGGTACACGGGGGTGTAGCGGTAGGACTGTTTCCCTACTTGAGCTGGGCCGTGGATGCATTCCTATTGCTCGACGCTCCGTTGGTGCATTGGTTGGTTTGGGTTTCGGTACCTCTTCGGAAGGCACGAATGTGGCGCAACTGTCAAACATGGACTGGCGGATGCGCTATGGTGTCCAACAGGTCTGACAATGTGGTGCTGCAAGACGACCACATCCCAGCCACCGGGGACCAGCAGCAGGGGCAACAGCAACACCATAACCGACAACAGCAGCAGCAGCAGCAGCAGCCGGGGCAACAAGCGCTAGCGCGGCAAGACAGCGGTCAACGGGTCGATGGCCGCAACCTCAGCGATGGGGGTTGGCAGATGGCCCGGAGCCGTAGCCGTAGCCGGCGGCAGAGTTCCCTCGGCGGCAGCGCAGGTGGCGGGGGCGGAAGCGGAGGGGCCGGGAGCAGCGGAGGAGGGGGAGGGAAAGGGAGCCTTTCGGTCGGAGTGCCGAAGGCAAAGGGGCAGGTAAGCGACGGAGGGGCTGGGGGCTGCGGGGAGGCGGAGGCGTGCTGTGGTGGCGGCAACTGCGGGGCCGCGGGGCAGGGCAAGGGCGCGGGGTCAGCGGGGCAAGGGCAAGTGGCGGGTGGTGGTGGCGGCTCCCGCTCTTGTGGCGTGGATTGTGATTGTGAGGGCGCTGCGGGGGGTGCTAGGGGGCCGGCTGGGCAAGGGCAAACGCAGGCGCAGGGGCAAGGGCAAGGGAAGGGGCAAGTGAGCATGGGCGGGGGTGCTGGTCCAGGAGGCAGGCTGGGGCCTAGCCAACAAGCGGGCCCGAGGACGGCTGCGGTCGCAACGACAGCGGCCGCGGCTGCCAAAGCCCAAGGCCACGCCACCGCTGTCTCTTCCACCACGCCTACATCAGCTGCAGTCACACCCGCAACAGTACGGCCCAAGGCGCCCTCACTCGTCACCGAGCCTGCGGCTGCTGTGGTGTCACCGCACCCAGGGGGGCACACCAGTGGCGGTGGCAGCTGCGGTAGCTGGTGGGGTACGGCCGTGGACGTGCTGCTGTACGTGGCGGTGGCGGTGGGGCTGCTGGGCATGCTGCTTGCGGGGGTATCGGCGCTGATGGCGCAGCATGGGCTGGCAGGAGGCGGGGCAGGTGGCGGGGCGGGGCAGGGCGGGGTGGAGGTGGCGGCGGCGGCGGGGATGGCGGGGAGCGGCGGCGTCGGCGCGGCGTCTTGAGGTGGCCTTGTTTGGGTGTTGGTGCATGGCGGTAGAGGACTTGTGGAACCTCGTGTGGAGGCTGCTGTGCGGTGGCACGAGGGCAACAGTGCATTGTGCCGTGCATGGCACCGTGTCCGTGGACGGGCCTCCCGCGTGCGATGCGCTCCTGCTGCTGCGGCGGCACTGTAGGAAGGATGCTGGCCAAGATCGTTCAGTACGGCAAGCGAGTGTGTGATCCTGGCCCGGGGTAGAGAGTACGGCAAGTAGTGCATGGCGAGGTGGCTTAGAGTGCCAAGCCTGATATAGAGCTGCTGCATGATACCGTGTCTGCGCTCTGCGGACGGCGTGCGTAGCTATGGAGCGTGGCGCCAGTGGCTGCTTGGCGCCTGGTGTAGTCGGGTTCAGGCGTGCACCTTGTAGGATGGCGTGGTGGAGCAGAGGAATACGCCCCTGGTCATTGACTCCACTTGCATCTCGGTGTAACATACAGCAAGAATGCATGCTGTTACAAGGTGTGGGAACCTGCTGTTACAAGGTGTGGGAGCTGCGGAGCCGTGGCTGACAAGTCGGGGCCTAACGGCTTACAGTAACGGCCTTCTGTATGTCCTGCTCAGGGTCTCCCCTGGTCCTGCTAGCTGCGGCACATCTGGGCACATAAAGCGTACTCCCCCAACAGCAATATCTCCCCTTGGACAAACACATGCTAAAGCAACGCAGCGACTACGACCTTTCTTCATGGTGCCTTTCCGAACAGCTGTGCTATCGCCGCGTGTGTGCAGGTACCTCAGCCAGGCCTTTCAGTACGACACAGATGGGTGTGAGGAGAAAGCAAGTGTAGAGAATGACACAAGTGCGCAGCAACCCAACGACAACTGAAGTCCGGTGACCGACCAACCGCCTGTGCGCAATCACCGGGCAGGCACAGCCCACGGGTCCTACAAACGGTCCGGGTCACTAGCGGCACGCCCACTCCTACACTGCGTACCAACACAACATGACCACAAACGGACAAACAACGCGCACGTTGTTCAAAGGCCACATGCGACAAGGTCGTCAAGATACCCACGCTCCCTAAATTCACACGCACTAGACACAGACGGACATGGCAAAGGGAAGCAGCCGCCTCTAACAGTGGAACCCAACACGATCCCGCGTGCGAGAAGCATTTCTTCTGCTGTACCACAGCCCCAAACGGCACTCGCGTCAATGTCGACGCAGTGCCATCGTCCTGTCATGCAGACGGCCTAGACGAGGCACACCCGCCCCTTCACACTGCCCCACTGGTCGCTCCGAGTTGTCCACGCCGACGCTCCAACGTGCAAGCAACAACAACAACATATGCAAGACCACGAACCGCTTACCAGGCGAGGCTCTGCGGCCCGGTCACGACCTCCAAGTCAGGTATCCCCCACATGAATGGCTCCACAGTGCAGCACAAGCAAAAGGCTTTACACTGCTGGGCCCTCCCCCCAATGTGGGGGAAGGGCCACCGCCGGGGCCCGCCTCCATGGCCCCTATCTCCGCGCGCTGTGCCCCTGCTCCGCAGCACCTCCAAATGGGTGGTGGCTTGTGACCTCGCAGCCTATAAGCTGGCCTGCACCCTAGAGGGCGCCCTCATTGTATCCACAGCCCTTACGCCAGCCCTCCCTCCCTCCGCTCCGTGCTGTGGGCGCTCTGCTGGTGGTCACCTCCGGGAACGTAGTGGCACCTGACAGCTGCTCACACCCTGCAGGGCATCAAATTTGTAGCTCCTCTGCCCACACGGCCCCTCCTCCGCGCGCCGGGCACCCTGCTGAGGAGCATTCCCAAATAAGCAGTGGCCTGATCGACCTGAGCTGACGCCTGCATGCACCCTACGGGGCACCCTCTTTGTGCACCCCAGCGCCCAGCCCACACGGGCCCTCCGCTAGCTCCTCGCGCTGGGCGCCCTGCTGAGCAGCACCTCCAGGAAGGTGGCCTTGAGCTTCCGCACGTCCTCAGCCAGGGCCGCCTGGACCTGGGGGTTTAGGGAAGATTTCGCGAATTCGGTTTTGAGTAGGTGTTGCTTAATAGAAAGGTGCCCTTTTAAGCTGCACGGAACTTGGGGCCAGAAGGGATTTGAACAAGGAGGCAAGAGGGGGACACCTGTGGGGTCGGCATGATGTTAACTGTGGGGGTTGTAGTAAAGTGTGGTGAGGTGACGCCCTTGGAGGCTAGGACTGAGCTCGCATGCCTAGGGTTGCCGATGCCAACGCACGGGCGGGCGGCTTTGTCTATAGTGTACAGAGCACCTGCAGCTGACACGAGCAGCTGGCGTTTCCTTGCAGGGAGGCAACCACTCAGCAGCCTGTGTGCAGCTGCCAGCTGCTTGTGTACTAACGCTGCACTTGCTTTGGCGTACTGGTGACTCTACTATGCTGCTCGGTCCGTTTCCCCCAGACCCTCACACTGACAGGACTGCGCTGGCCTGCACTCACGTAGGGCGTGGGTCCTGTGAGCCGCCGGATGTCGCGCAGCGAGAGTCTCCGCACCTGCAGGGATGGAGCAACGGCCCAAAATCAATCGAGTACACCGTATCGCAGGGCCGACGGATCAGGACCATGCAACCAGGCAGCTGCAGGGGAGCTGCATCTAGCGGTGTTGCAGGGGTGTTGTAAGGGTACAGCAAGCATGCCGGGTAACACCGTGTATGCAACCGGCCAAGCATGGCCTGTAGCATGAGCGCCGCGAGTTGCTTGCAACCTCCCACTTCCTCCCGCACTGCACCGCACCCGGCCTTTCTCTGCCCCGTGCGCTCACCACCGCACCGCCATCGAAGAACAGGAAGCACGGCACCGCCCGCACGTTGTGCTCCCGGGACAGGTTGCTCTTGTCGCCGTACGCCGTCTCGACGTCGTGCCGTACGAACACGGCACGCGCCTGCCCGCGGTGCGCCTGCGTGCCACAGCGCATTATGCAGTTCATTGTGGTGTGCAGTACCGGGGAGTCATGTCTCCGGTATGCGCAGCTTCGAGGCGGGAATAGGTATCGCAAGGGAAGCGAGGATGCATGCAAGGCCGCCCTTGGGAACCACAACAAAGCAGCGCTCCAACAAAAGGGTTCGTCGTCGGGCAGAAGGACAAAGGGGCTGCATGAACCCACACTCTCGAACGCCTTGCCAAGCACCTGTCGGGCAGCACCACTGTCCACCCTCCCACCTCGGTACGTAGCTGCTCGAAGCGTTTCCCTGCATCCTTGCACACGCCACATTGCCGCGAGTAGAGGAAGACGATGACCAGGGCTGAACCTGGACGTGGGAGCACGTGCAGGGCAGGGCATCAGATGTAGGTGTCGGTACCTGACCCTGACACGCCACAGCTTCACAGTGACGGTGTGCGGGCGGGTGGGCAAAGTATGGTAACTCGGCTGTGACGCTTGGGCGCACTTCATGCAATTCAGCAATAAGGTGTTCCAGTCCCAGAAAGCATCCGCCTGCTCAGGAATTTAGGAAACCCTTGGCTGTGATTGAAGGCGTCCCCAGCGCGTGACGACATACTGCATGGTGCCATGAAGGCCAACGACTCTTGAAATCAGTATACCGCTGAACATGATACGATGCATGTCAACTGGGGAAGCGGAACCGTCACGGAGGGAGGCCGACGAAACCCTTCCGGCATGCGCGCGCTTCCCACCTGCGAGCTCCAGGACAACCTCCAGCTCGTCGCTGTCCTGAACTTCAATAATCTTCCCTTCCGCAATGTCTGTAGACCACCGTTGCTGCTGCTCCTCCTTTTCCTGTTGCCTTTTCCATTGCGCTTCAAACGCAGACCGCCTATCAATTTGCAGAGCCGACACGCTCAGAGGTTTTCGGCCAAATCGCTGACCGCATACGGTCCCCGCCCATCTACGCTGTTGAGGCCCGAAGGACCACCTGCTGCCAGTTTGCGTTTGTAATATCGCCGCTGACATGGTTGGCACAACAATAAACTTCAATCCTACGCTACTTGGTACGTTTGTGAAACCAGAGTCAGGTTGCGCCTGACTCAGTCAAGGCGGCGTGTCGTCATCAGTGGATGTTGCACGCCCTTCCGAGACTCCTCAATCGCGACGAAACGCGAATCGCGAACATGTCAATTCAATCGCCACATATACAGTATTATAGTGTATGCTACGATAGGGCTCCCTGCTCCGTGCTCGACGGCCGAAGACACGAAGCCTCGTCCCATGTGCACGGATGCACGCGGATGCACGCCTTTGTGACCCCCGTGAAATTTCAATGCCTGGCAGGGCCACCCTACCTCAACACCTGACCCAGCGTGCAGGGCTGACTCAGCCGATGCAGCAGAAGGTGGCCATAAGTCACGGTATGCGTGGCAGAGAGCGACATCTATCACAACATGCACTTCTAATCGGACGGACAGATCCCACTGGAGCTCGACACACAGCCTGCCGGGCCTCCTTTGCTGTAGGAGGCAACACGTTGTGAGGTAGTGCACTTCTGTGTTTCAGTGCTTACAAGGTCTATTCATGTGCGATGTGCCGTGCCCCTGTTCCTCCGCCCCTGCATTGGGGTGGTGTCGGTGCCAGGCTGCCGACCAGGCGGTCACCAACACGAACAGCTGGCTAGGCTAGGCCACACTCCACTACCCCACAGGCCCAACACCATTTACGCGCCTAGGCCCGTGCATATTGCGGGCTAATCAATTACTCCTGATCGCACGAGCAGCGGGCCGCAGCCAGCCGTCATGCTACGCAACACTATGCCAACAGGCGCCATCGCTCCGGTGGGGCCAGAGGGAGCCGTTGGCTGACGGTGCGCGTGGGCGTGTGCCACGTGTCTGGGCTACTGGGCACGCAACCCTACCGTACACAGCCTCACCTGCCGTGCCTTGCCCCCCGCGTAACTCCGGTGCCGTACGGCCGGCCTCTGGTAACGCGCTAGCCCTTGACGCCCCCCCGTTTGACCTTCCGGCCGCCTCCGCAACACGCCCACGACAGCGCTACGGGACCCTAATTAAGCCACGCGGTCACGCCTCAGCCTCCGCGCCCAAGTGCGTAACATCGATAAGCAACTACAACAGCAAGGCCCGGACAGCCTACTTGAGCACTACTTGCAGGCCCCACGAAGCCGTCTGAGCTGTTAGGCTTCCTAACGCTCCCTCCTCATCACGGCAGGCGGGCGCGGTGGCGGGCGGGCCGCTCCGATGCTTTGAACTCGAACATCTGGAGGTCGCCGAAGTTGGACACCGTGCCCGTACTCTGGGACGGCTCGTACGACGCGTTGTGAGTCAGCGGTACACGCCTGGGGGCCGGGGTGGGGGCATAAGGCAGGTGACGCTGAAGCCGTGTGGGAGGGGCCAATCCTTATAGCACATTATCCCGTAAAGGACAAGCCCTGCTAAGCCCTGCTCAATAAGTGGCACGAAGGCTTGAGCCCTCGACAGGGGTCACAGCGTCATGCCTTGTGCCCACCTGGCGCCACGCCTCCCCTGCCTGGCGCCATGCCACGCCCAAACCGTTCCTTTGTCTCCACGGGGCATGCCAATCAGGCGCCAGCATGGTACACAAAATCGGGTCTGACGTCGACCAGCTGCTCACCTGGAGGCCGCGTACTTGTTCATCTTGCGGCGGCGCAAGTAGTACCACACGCCCACGGCGATGACGATGACGCCAATCAGCACACCCGCCACGGCGCCGCCGATCGCGCCGCCGTTGCTCTTCTTGCCACCGCCGCCATCGCTGCCTGCACGCACACACGCACACACACACACAGGACACAATGCACAAGCCGTTCGTCACACCATACCAGGAAATAAGCTTACTATCAGGACCATCACAGGGCGCCCAGATGTGCCCCCTGGTGCTGCACCACGCCGCCCCGCACCAGCAGGCATGCAGGCAGCCAATCGGAACCCCTCACCTCCTCGCTGCAGGGTGTCCCCATTCACCGGCGCGCCGCCACCGTCACCCGCACCCAGCGGCGGCGGCGTCGGGCTGGCGGCGTCGAGCGACGGCGCCTGGCCGCCACCCTGGTCGCCGCTGCCTGACGGCTGTTCGCCGTCGCCGCCCTGCGCCGCCGGGTCAGCGGGCTTGTCGGTGGCGGGCGCGGCGCCCTGCGGGCCGCGGCGGCGTGGCGGGCGCGGCGGCGGGCTGGGAGGATGATTTGGCGCCAGGGGCGGGCGCGGAGGCTCCGCTGGGCGGATCGAGGCGTCGTTGTACCGGCTGATGTTCACTTGGAAGCCGAACTCGGTCTGCGTTTGGGAAGCGGAGGACGGGGCATATGCGTGACGACAGCGGCATGCAAGGTACGCATACAGGGAGCTTTGCCGTAGGGCTCACCTGCCATGCATGTTCATGCAACCCTGTCCACCTACACACCGTACACCGTAGCACCCTTCTGATGGGAGCGTTGCCGCTCATGCTCTCAGCCCGCCGCACACCGTGGTCGTGCTCACCGTGCACGTCAGGTTGTACTGCGTCTGCAGCTCCTGCTGGTACGCCACCTCGGGGACGCTATGATCAATGCTGGGGCAAGACAGCTGCGGCTGCATGCCCCCGGGCGCCCGGAAGGGGGGCCCCCGCTGCGGGTGTAGTACGACATCCATGGGAATGGAGTCGAGCAGGGGAGACCTCCAGAACAGCTGGGCCAGCAGCGGCATCATCCACGTGGGAAAGGGTGAGTAGATGACGTTGTAAGAAATGTCGAAGACGGGGTTTGGCGGCCGGACGGCCTGCAGGGGCAGGGAGGGCATGGGGCGGCGGGGAGCAAGGCCGATGCGGGGTAACTGCGCAGCGGTGAGGCGCCATGGAACGCGCATATCTGCACCACACCCACCAAGCCCTACCATCACAGACCACTCACCCGTCGGCATTCTTCTGTAGCTCCCAGTGTTCCCAGGTACCTCCCACTTAGTGTGCTCCCTACATCAGGCATGCATGCCCGTACACGTACCCACACCCACCATCGCGCCATGAACGTCCTACTGCGGCTTGTTGGACAGCCGTTCAACCCAACGAGCTAAAGACGCACACCGGTAACGAGGCCCACACCCAGCATGCGTCCTGCCCGCACCCACCATCATGCCATCGGCGTCCTCCTGCAACTCCTTGAACAGTCGCATCTGGCCGATGCCCTCCTGCAGCTGCCCGAACATCATGTTGTGGCTGACGTTGAAGTACATGAGCGCGTTGTCCGGCCGCGCGCCCAGGCCCAGCGACAGGTGCTGCGGGGGCGTGGGGGAGAACAGAGGTGCATGTGTGTTAGCATACGTGTCTTAGCATGTACAGTTGTGCATGAGCGCGTCGCCAGGCCACGCAGCCGAGATCCAGCGACCGTTGCAGCGAGGAGGTTAATGGGGTGTGCACTAGGAGAGGCTCCTCGCGTGTGTACGGCCATTGATTTTCTTGGCACCACATGTCACCCACGGGCAGCTGCCACGCGCGGCAGCGTCAATAGGCAAACATCGCCCCCAGGACAATTGTCTGCAGCTAGGGCACCGTTACGACGCAATTTTGTGACACACACTCGCCTAGGTGTGGACCTGCGGCACACCACCCTCACAACATTATGTGATACAGCTGTGGTAGGAGCATGTTAGGATATCGTTGTTGAGTGTACCTGAAAGTCCAGGGTGAGGTTGTTGAAGGCCAGGTTGAGGGAGATGATGGAGGGATGGGTCCACAGGTTGGTGTAGGCTGCAAAGGGTTTAGGCGACGGGCCGCGAGGACAGGGGGCCACGAGGCGCAACCTCAGGCAAGGCTACGCGTCGGCGTCACCAGGTAAGAAACTAATGTTAACGGCAGGTTCACAGCATGGCACAGCTGCTCAGCCACGCCGACATGCACTGTACGTTTTGCAACCCGCAAGACCACACGCGGGCGGTGACAATCCACAGTGCGTGACGTTGCCTCGACGGCTAGGCAGCACCGCTTTGAGCCGTTGCCCAATACCGGTACACCACCGCCCGCACCGAACGCCCGCCCTTATCCCCGAGCCCACCTAGCTATCACGTCGCGACAACAGGGCGCGTTGTTCCGGCCCGGCCAACTCACATCCCTCGAAGTTGTTGTTGCTGAGGTCCACGTCCGCCAGGAACTCCCCCCACCCGCCGATGGGCAGCACGCCCTGCAGCTTATTGTTGGCCAGACGCATGGTGATGAGCAGGTCCTGGGTGGTAACGTCTGCGGGGGGAGGGGGCAGGGCGCAAGGACCAGCCAGGGTTTGTGGCCAAAGCGGGGCAGGGTGCAGCGGATAGGCGTGTGGCCATGAGCAGGTCCTGCGTGGTACCGTCTGCGAGGGGAGGGGGCAGGGCGCAAGGACCAGCCAGGGTTTGTGGCCAAAGCGGGGCAGGGTGCAGCGGATAGGCGTGTGGCCATGAGCAGGTCCTGCGTGGTACCGTCTGCGAGGGGAGGGGGCAGGGCGCAAGGACCAGCCAGGGTTTGTGGCCAAAGCGGGGCAGGGTGCAGCGGATAGGCGTGTGGCCATGAGCAGGTCCTGCGTGGTACCGTCTGCGAGGGGAGGGGGCAGGGCACACAGGCCACCAGAATTAGGGACCATCTAGTAGTACACCGCAGTACGCATTACCCGGGGCGTGTGATGATGAGCAGGTGCTGCATGGCAACCTCCGCCGGGAGGAGCAGCAGGCTGTGGCTGGTTAGGCTGCAGGGAGCAGGATGGCATTTTCTAAAGGCGCGTGGTGACGAGCAGGCGCTGCATTGTCACGTGGGGAGGCGGGAGGTGTGGGTGTGGCGGAGGGGCTCCCAGCATTCCTGACATGGGCCAGGGAACGGCCAATCTTTTATGCGCACACACGGCATGCTCCTCTCACGCACCCCCCCCCCCCCCCCCCCCCCCTGGGCCGGGGGGGGTGGGGGGTTGCGGGCCCCCGCCCTTTCCATTTCCCCCCCCCCCGCCCCCCCGCGGCGGGGGGGCCGTGAGCAGGTTGTCCGACAGGTCCGAAACGCCATGGCACAACTAGTTCCATAAGCCACAAGTAGCCAGTTGTAACATACGCGCCCACGCCCTCCCCACGCCCACGCCCTCCCCACGCCCTCCCCACGCAGGCTCCCTGTCAGCAGGTTGTCCGACAGGTCCAACACGCCGTCGCCGCCATCCCACACACTCTACATTGTAAGCAGGTTGTCTGACAGCTCCTCTTACTTTACTGCTGTCATAGCCACCTAGAACACCAGAAAGCAACACTACCGGTGCCTTTGACTGTACCCTGATCAGCGATGCGTACGCACCGCTGGGCAGGCTCCCTGTGAGCAGGTTGTCCGACAGGTCCAGCACCCGCAGGTCCCTTGCGCCCGAAAGGGAGGCGGGCACGGGACCCGTCAGCCAGTTGTGCGACGCCTGCAGCACCTGGATGGACGAGGGCAGGGCCGGGATGGTGCCTGTGGCGTAAGGGGCAGGAGAGGGGCAGAAGGGACGGGGAGTGAGCTGGGTCAGGAAGGAGGGCTGCTTGGAGCACCGGGATGGACGAGGGCAGGGCCGGGATGGTGCCTGTGGCGTAAGGGGCAGGAGAGGGGCAGAAGGGACGGGGAGTGAGCTGGGTCAGGAAGGAGGGCTGTTTAGAGCACCGGGAGGGACGAGGGCAGGGCCGGAATGGTGCCTGGGGGGTAGGAGGACAGGAGAGGGGGCGAAGTCAAGGTTGCGGCGAGGGTTGGTATGGCACGGAGCACCTGCGTGAACGGGGCCAAGGTTCCTGGGGATTGGGTACACGAGGGGACGGGGCAGAACGGGGGCCGCCAAGGGGGATTGCACGCGGGTCCCAAGTGGGTTAGGGGCTTGCAGCACTTGGATGTAGGCGGGGCTGATTGGGATGGTGCCTGGGGGTAGAACGGGAGGGCAGGAGGCACCCACAGAGGGTCTGGGAGGCTGTGGGTCAGGTGTGGAGCTAGGTGTGCAGCTCCTGGATGGAGGCCGGAGTGGTCCATTGGGGACAAGGAATGAAGATGGGGACGGGGGACGGAGGAGGGTCGTCGGGGGCGGATAGGCATTGGTTGGCCGTGTGAGGGGAAGGAAACTTCGGGTACGGGCCAGTGGGCAGAACAGGCCGTGCCCCGTGCGGGGCCCGCGGTGGCCGCAGTCAAGGGCTGTGCTATGCGGGTGACCCACTACTACGCTATGGGCACTGGCGAGAAATCCATGACCCGGCCCCAAGGCAACGAGACGAGCCGGGGTTCTCTGTGATGGGCCGAAGGACGTGAGGCTGTGAGCGCACCTGTGAGGTTGTTGCTGCTGAGGTCCAGGATGCGCAGGAACTTGGCGTTGGAGAGCGTAGCGGGGATGGTGCCCTGCGTGCAGCATTTAAGGAGGGATAGCCACGGATGAGGTACGGTACGAGAAGGAGGTAGTTGTACCGCAGTGACAGGTATGCATACGAAGATACGATACCCCAGCAGCATACCCGCCGTAATGCTCGGATTCATTGCCGTGGGGCCCAGTGGTTGGCCGTTGGTGGACACTTCAAGCTCCACCGGCATGCCGTATAAAATTTAACAAGTACTGATATACAAGCGGCTTTTGTCATTAGCTAGCAAGTGCATTTTAAAAACATCAGCAGCCGACCCACCGTGATGCCCGGATTCACTGCCGTGGGGCCCAGTGGTGGGCCGTTTGCGGACACGTCCAGCTCCACCAAAACGCAGCCGGTGGGCACGGGCGGCAGGGGGCCGGACAGGAAATTGTCGGACACCGACAGCTGCTGCAGCGTAGAGGACGAAAAGTAGCAGGCGGGGACAGGTCCCTGCGGGAGCGGGCAGGGGAAACGGGGCGGGTGGGGGAGTGTACCAATGTGAGTACGGCACCAGAAGTATAGCAAGCGGTAGTGGACAGAACGTCGGGAACCGTCTGCATCCCAGGGGCTAGCTAACGCACGCAGCGTGCATAAGTGCACACCGCAGCTAACACACACCTCCAGCAGGTTGGTGTCAAGCCACAGCGGCCCCACCTCTGCTGCACCACCAGCGGTCACTTGACATTCACATGTACCAACTAATACACACCGCAGCAGCTAGTATACACACCTCCAGCAGGTTGGTGTCAAGCCACAGCAGCTCACGCGCCCCTGCACCACCAGCGGCCAGCTTACACAACGTGCACCCGCTAACACACACCGCAGCGGCTAATACACACACCTCCAGCAGGTTGGTGTCCAGCCACAGCAGCTCCAGCCCTGGCGCCACGAGGCCGCAGTCCAGGGGGCCGCTGAAGGCGTTATTGCTGAGGTACACCTTCTTAAGCTTGCCAGCTAGGGGGCTAAGCACCGATGCGACCTCCGCCAGTGTGCCTGGCGGGGGGCACGAATGGTGGGCAGTGTGCCTGTTGCGAGACATGCTTGTTTTGGAGGTGGGACCGCCATGGTGCCAGCACCGAGACCACTTGTGCCAGAATGAGCAAGCGGCGAGTGGAGCTGGTCGAATCAGCGAGTTTGTAGACATGCCAGGTGGCATTGCCACGTGCCTGAGCTATGCTGGCGCTCAAACAAGACTGAGTGCAATGCGACAGGCAGGTGTACCGGATCGGAATTGCACAAGCTCTGGCGTTGCGCTCTGGTAACTACCGCCACACCAGCCAGCCCAGGACGCCATGGAGCGCGCTGCCTGAGCATTCGCGGAAGAACCACCTACTCCCAAGTCTCTACCTCGTGAGGCTGCAACCAACTGCCAACCAACTGCCCACCAACCAGCTTACCGACTTGGCCGTTGTGGCTAAAGTCCAGCATCTCCAGGCTGGCCAGCTGGCCCAGCTCCTTGGGAAAGGACGGGCAGATGAAGTTGCCCTTGTCGCCGCCAGATAGCACCAGCTTGACCAGCCGACCCTGCAGGATCATGGCAGGTGTGGGTTAACACACGCACCGCCGAACATCCGTAAATTGGCAGGCAGGGGGCATTCCAGCACTGCAGGGTAGATCCATGAGCTTACTGAGACTGTTATCATTCTGGACACACCGAGGCACGGACTTGCAACCGCTTGCTGCGTCGGAAGTCGACCCAAATCCAGCAAGCCAGGACGCCACCCGGACCCGCTGCGCTCCCTAACCCGCTTGCCTGCCGCACAGCGCACCGTATACCGTGGCGAACACCGGCTGCAAACCGTGCTGCACAATAATCATTTACATTTTGTTTACATTCTGCATTAACAGGCGTGTATCTACATATAATCCGCAGCACGCACCTGCGCGTCGCACAGCGTGGGCGGCTGCCAGCACAGGTCGTCTGCGGCCGTGGCGTTGATCGCGGTGGCCCTCGCGAGCCGCGTGCACGAGTCGGGCAGGAGGTCGTCGTCTTTGGCGCAGCACTGCGCCATGATAGACTTCATCAGCGCAACCTCGGATGCCGCCAGGCGGGGCGTGATGGTGGAGCCTTGGATCTGTGGGCGATGGCACGTTTGGTGTGAGGGCAGCTGGAGTACGGGGTGTCCTGTGGGTTGGCCAATGTGGGCTGGGGTTGCAGGCGTGATGGTGGGGCCTTGGATTTGGGTGTGATAGGACAACAGCGCACGTGCGGTTTGAGTGTATGTGGGTTGTGGGTGCATGTGGCTTAAGACGTTAGCTGCCAGGTGTGGGCTGATGCAGGGCAGGCGCGGGCTAGGTTGCGTTAGTGTTAGTAGAGGATTGAATCTGGGGCCCATGAACTGGTGCCGGCCACCCGCACGCACCGTGATCGGAAACACGCTGTTAGTGGCCCCTACCACCTGCATTGCCCATGTGTATTAGGATTGCCACGGTGGCGCATGGGGTGGAAGGAGTCCGCAGGGGTTCCAAGCTTCCATCAAGGCCCTGCTGTGGTGCCGTGGACTCGATGCTCACAGTGATCTGACGTAGCGGGTTGTGCTGGCCACCGCCGGCGTCACCAGCATCAACTAGCGTTGCGCCCATGTCATACTGAGCTCAGCATGATTTGGTAGGTGCTAGTAGTGCCGCCCACCGCCTGGATGACGAAAGTGTATTAGCTTGTATAAGCCCCTCCTGGTTGCCCCTCCCTCACCGTGATCTGGTAGGTGCTGGTGGTGCCGCCCACCGCCTGGATGACGAGTGTGAAGTTGCCCGGTGCCGCCTGCAGCGCGGACCGCTGGATGGAAATGACGTCCTCGCCAATGCGCTCAGAGGAGGACGCAATGGCCTTGCCCGTGGGGTCCAGCAGCCGCCTGCGCGCATGAGCGTGTGCATGTGGGTTAACGCGTCTGTATTAGGAGTGCAAGTGTTGCCGGTCTGCACAGTTGCTACAAGACTGGCGCAACTGCAGGTCAGGCCAGCGGTGTATGGCAGTGCTGAGGTGACTTTCAGATCAGGCTGACAGCAGCCTCGTTAACCAACCAACCGTCACAGGCCCCACGTCAACGTCAACGCACCCGTCTCCAGCTGCAATCCCCGTATCCCGCGTAACCACCAGTGTTTACACCGACACCAGATGCATGTGGCATGTGCATGAAGTGCCACATGCGCGCCTGTGTGTGCACCCAGACACGAAACACGAAACATGCACTTACACATCGACGTCGCCTGTCACCGACTGCACTTGTATGGAGATGTCAAACTGGGCGTTCGCAGGGATGGTGAAGTAGTACAGGGCGTAGTAGCGGAACGCCAGAGGATTGGGGTCTGGCAGGGGCGGTTGAGGTTGGTTGACGGGTGGCGGGTGGGTCCGTGGGGTGGCGGGTAATGGTCTCGAGTACAGGTGAGGGCAAGCAGGTACGCAGGTGGCGGCAGTTGCCAGTGGCTACGGGAAACAGTTGTGCAGGCGTTCGTGTGGCCACGCAGGGCCACGTCGCTGTGGCAATGGGCAGAGCTTGCACTGCACAGCCCTGAGTATTATTTACGGCTGCGCCATGACTGTAACCCCGTTCATGCCATGTTGCAGCCGTGGCGGATGCTGGATGCTTATGTAGACGAGCCTAGGCGCTAACGGTTGTCAGCTCTCCGGCTCTGGAACCTCCCCTGCTTACCAAAGTACGCGCAAGGCGAGTTCACGGTGAAGCTCCAGGTTGACGGGCATTTGCTCGCCAGGCTTCCCATATCGCGCGTGAACACCTGTGCGGTTGCGCGCTGGCACAGCCCGGCCGCGAGGACAGCCACTGTGACCGCGAGCATGTGCCATGACTGCTGTCCTGAGCTCCTGGGTCCAGCCGGATGAAAACCTAGAGAGCCAGATAAGCGGCCCATAGTACAGGTTTTTACTTGAATATGGCAAAGCTGTCCTGCTGTCCCTTGGTTGAACGGCCCGACGTTTTTGTGAAGTGGTCAGGCGGGCGCCGTTGACCTACACCAAATGGGTCCTCCTTTTGGAATCTTCGTGCTTTAGTACTACTGTGCTATACATCTAGGTATAGAGAGGCGCTCGTCTGGTTAGGTGTTGGTATCAGTTGCGGGCGGGTGTAAACTAGCGAGGACTCTGTGATGTTGTCCAGAGACCGGGTATTATGATGAACTATATGGATTCCATCCTTCTGTGCTGCGATTTTTTGAATGCGGCAGAGGTCGCGGGCTCGCGGTAGCTACAGCACAGTTCCTCCTCCAACGCCACAACGCAACGATAGCACCTAACAATTCAAATTGCTATGACTATGTGTGTACATCATATCATTAAGTCGTCCGCGCGGCCGTTGGAGCAACGGTTACTCACTTGGGCGCGGATTTGGGGAGCTCTCCCCTGGCTCAGGCCCACACGCCCCAGGCTGCCGTGCCGTATACTCAAGTGCCCTAGACACGGACATGCCACGATTCTAGCTGCAGCTCTGTTGGTGATGATTAAAGGAAAGCTTGCGCCTATTGCTCTTATGCAGAGGTCGACCACTGGGATGTGCCTGGATGTGCGAATCACCCCTGGCATCACCACCTGCAGCAAACCACGAACCTGCCGCAAGCATCGCTATGCAACATCACTAGCTCCCTAGCATGACCGTAATACTGTAGCACGGGCTGTGCGTGAGGTAGCAGGCCTTATCTGCAATGCTGTGCGATGTTCCCCGTTGCTCACAACGAAGCTGACTGACTGACACGTCGGATGCTGAGGAAGCCGAAGACATTTTTGCCCTCTGTTACACTTATTCTGTGGTACCATATGCCAGCCTAACGTACACAACAGCTGCATGCATGCAGTTAAAGCACACGGCTAGACGGCTTGATCGACAGTCCCACCGCCATGCATCCTGACCGTGATGCCACCCTGTGCCACCACGACACCAGGGACCCGACCTGCCCAGGCACCGAGCTGCAGTCTGAACCCAACACCACAGGGGTCCCTGTGCACCCGGTTAAAACTGCCAACCGTGTACGACCTTTTCAGCCCGAAGGCTCTGAGCTAGTCAAGCAACGCTGCTGCCATCCGATGCAACTTGCGCACACGATCAGCTACTGGGACAGGTGCCTACAGTAACAGAGACCCTTGAGCCTCCGGCTCGTACATGGGTCGTTGCACTTGCGGAGGGTAAACAACCCTCGCCGTGTAACACTGACTGACCTGACTGACTAACAGCCCCTGGCCCAAACTACACGGACGTCATGGGAGAACGCTCAATCTGCGTCCTAACTTTTACCTTCTATGCCTCGTGCCATGCCACGCCATCCACGCGCTACTTGTCCCCGTAAAACCGCGCACGCCACACGCCCGTTCAGTCCATGCCGCACGTTTGTGTAAGTGCACACGTGCGAGGATTGTTGGTGGCAGTTGTCTAACTACGATAAGCAAGCTCACTACAGTCAGCACGGCGCACCGTTGTTGGCGGCACCAATTGCACGCCAGGAGGTGCACAGTCACTGCACTAACACGCCAGTCGCCCGTTTGGGGGCGCGAGGAAGAAGAGAAAGAGAGAGATCAATGTGTGTAGAGAGAAGACTGGCTGCAAACTGGAACGCCTCCCTCCCCTTCACGTGCTTGCCGCAGGCGTTCGCCCCGTTTAGAGCCACCAAAAAGACACATAATCAATAAATTCTGCAATCTACGACCGCTCTTGCACAAGCACCATGCATCCGCAACCGATCTTACACGGCACGTCCTCCCACACCGACGTGTCCAGACCGGGCCCACGACTTCAGCTGTTGACAGCGCCTAGGCCTACCCTGCCGAGAGGCAACTAAGACTCCCACAGCAACACCACTGCCCATGCGCCACCTGTTCCAGGCATTGCACGCCCGCTGTGACCAAATTCCTAGCTATAGCTACCGCTGATGAGGCACGTGTTGCATGTTGGACCCACCTCCTTGCCCACCTCTCGTTCCCCCGGACTGCCCTGCATCGGTCTTCCTGACACTAACGTTCTTGCGCGGCTGACGGCTGAAGCCACGAAGATCTCCATTGCGCCTTGCTAAACTGCATACCACCACCTGCCCTCGATACCGCCCGGCATGTTGCAGCTGCAGCGGCCACGCGCCCCAAACGCACAACGACTTGCACACACTTGCGGACATGACGCAACAGGCCGTCCGGACCGCACCGGATCCCACGGAACATGTACGACAGGAAAGGATACAGTTTGCAACGGTGCATGTAAGGCTGCGGGATCCACAGAAGCACGGGCATATAAGCCCGTAGGCTCGCCCGGCCTCGCCCGGAATGCACACAGCCTCCACGCATCTACTCCTGCTGCTGCTGGTACTGCTGCTCCGGCGCAAAATTGTGTGCGTGCGAAGGCGCAAGGCGCGGTGCTGCGCACCGCCACACCGCCACCTCCACCTCCCACGCCCATCCACATTCTGTTCATTCGTCAAGCCCAACCTGTCGTGGCCATCCACTCTATGCTGCTGCGCAGCTGCCACCTTCTGCCACATGTGTCATCACACCGCCTATCACGTGATCACAACCATGGGCCCTGAAGGAACCATCGGCGTCCGCTTCCACAACCTAAGCCACGAACTCCACGTTTCCCCTCCCGCCAACCAAACAAACGACGGGCTGCGCTCCTCCTGCTGTGGACATGTGCTAAGTCCAGCCCTCATGCTTCACCTCCCCTCCATGATGTTGGTGCTGGTGGGGGTGGTGTTGCTGGCGTTGGTGGTGCTGGTGATGGTCGTCAGGTGGGCCCATCTCGTAGTCCATTTGCTGCTGCTCCCAGTACATCCCGTGCGGCTCGGGCGGACCTCGGGCCCCCAGGGCAGACGGCGACTCGCGCTTTACCAGCCCGGCTCCTCCCGTGCTCCCTGCGTCGCCAGGAAGGTGCGCCTCCGCGTGGGCACCCGCGCCGGCGCTGCAGGGCATTCCCTCCGGGCTGGCGCTGCACGGGGAGTGCAACGAACCACCCCCTGTCGTGCCAACCGTCGGGGGCATGGGTCCGGGGGACATGGGCCCAGCGGTGTTACCGGCAGCAGGGGCGGCGGCGTACGGCGTTCCGGGTAGGCTGCCGCCGGGAGCCGAGCCAGCATCTGGAGGCATGTCCGGCCCTGGCACATCATGGTACGGTGGATGGCCCATACCGTGCCCTTGGTGGTGCTGGTGGTGTCCTTGGTGGTGCACGGCGTGGTGGTGCGGCGGGGCGTGTGGGTACGGCGGGTGCTGGTGCTGCTGGTGGTGGTGTAGTAGGTGTTGGCCCGTCATGGCAGCGGGGCTGCTGGCAGCGGTGTTGAGGGGCGGGAGGGCGTGGTGGAAGGGGTGGTGATGTGCTAAGCCGCTGCCGGCTGACACGCTGCGAGGTGTGGACACACCGGCGATCGCGTGGGCAGTAACGGGGTGGTCCGCTGCTGCTGAATCAGGTCCTGGCTCAGCGGGACCACAGCCGGGCTGACCCACTAGGGTTGCGGGCGCACCAGAGCTCGCGGCATGGGAGGTGGCGGAGCCCGGTTGGGGCGCAGAAGGGTGGGAGGCGGGGTGGGATCCGGAGGCCAGAGCAGCAGGGGCGGAGCCGGGGGCAGAGCCGGGGGCGGAAGGAGGCTGGGTGTCGGAGTGGGGGTAGGGTGGCTGGCCGTGGGGCGGCGGCGCGTGCGGGCCGTACATGGGCGGGTAGTGCGGGGGCATGGCGCCGCGGGGCACGTAGGCCTGCAGCGAAGGGGCGAATACACAAAGCAATCACAGTTCATGCACATCCGATGGAGCGCGCGGTGTAGAGTATACATGCCAATGGTTGGCAAAGGTTACAGCTGGGCGTTTGGCCGGGCATTGCCAACAAGTACCAACAGCTCCGCTACACGCCCGCTCGCACCTTGCGGTATCCGTACATCATGTACGGTGGAGGGTAGCCTCCGTACGGTACGGACGGGCCGTATCCGGGGTGTGGCGGGTAGGGGTGCGGCGGCGGCGGCGGCTTGGCAGGCGAGCCGTGTGGGGCAGCCCCTGGAGCTCCCGGGGGCGCACCAGGCACGGGCACGCCCGGGTGGCGCCTGGCTCCGCTTCCGCTGCTCGTCCCAGGTGCCGTACCGGGGTACGGCACGGGCGGCGGGCCGTACATGGGGTGATACGCCATGTGGGGTGGCAGGTGGTGGGGCGGGAGGACCACGCGCCGGGGCCTGAGCTGCTGGGGGTGCGGGTGCGGAGGGTGTGGTGGAGGGGCGGACAAACCGGTGGAGGTGGAGGAGGCGCCAGGGCCGGGGGCGGGGGCGCCGGGAGCAGGGGGCGCGGAGCCCTCGAGTCCTTGTGGGTGTGGTGGTGGTGGCTGCGATTCCTTCTGTGGTGGTGGGTTAGCGGAGGGAGCCGAGGTGCCACGTGGGGGAGCAGCTGAGGTGGTGGCGGCAGGTACGTCGGCGTCGCGGGGGTGTGGTGGGGCGTGGTGGGGCGGGTAAGTGGCTGAGTGCCAGCCGGGGGCGTGATGGGGGTGCTGGTAGGGATAAGGAGGGTGGTGGTGATGGTGGTAGCCGGGCTGGGAGGCTTGGGAGGAGGAGGGGATGAGCGAGGGAGGCTGAGTGGTGATGGTGGGAGCGTGGGGTCGGGGTGGCACGCCGCTGCCGCTGCTGGTGGCGGTGGTGTTGGCGCTTGTGGAGGGGGGTGCGCTGTTGGGGTAGCCATGGGGGTGGTGGGCATGGTGTGCCTGGTGGGGCCCGCCTGGTGGTGCGGCTCCGGAGCGCATGGGGTACGGCGGTGCGGCCATGTATGGCGGGTTGGCGCCGGTGGCCCCGGGAGGCTGTTGCAGGTGGGACCCTCCGCCGTCAGCGTTTGGTGACGTGTGGTCCAGGTGACCACTGTCCTCGCCCTGGTGGGAGCAGCATTGTTGGGTTGGCAAACGGGTGGAACCGAGTCAAGGATGCGTATGTTGTAAAAGCCTTGTGCCGTGCGGAATGCGCTGGGTACCATGTAGGCACACGAGAGGCCTCCGGTACTCTGTGGAAGGCTAGGCGCCGTATTTGTAAGAAGCAGCAGGCAGTCGCAAAACAAACGGCTCACCTCCTGAGATATCAGCGCTGACAAGGATGCCAAGTCGAGGGCATCGGTCAGGAAGTCGCCGCCCTCTCCGCCAGGACCCATGCCCATGCCATGCGCGCCGCCGCCGCCGCCCTCCAAGTCTCCCGGCCCAAGCAGCATCCCCGCGAGCCCGCCGGGGCCGGCGCCGCCAGTGCTGCCACCGCCGCCAGGCCCCGCACCGCCGCCGCTGAACTTGCCGCCGAAAAAGAGCTCTGGCGGCGCGCCGCCGTCCGAGGACCCAATGAGGCGGTTCAAGAATGCCAGGGGGAGGTCTTGGTCGAACAGCGCACCGACGGAGGCGTCGGGCGGTGGGATGGCGGTGGTATGGCTGCCGCCGCTGCTGCCGCCGGCGCCGCCGCCGCTGAGGCGGCTTGGAGCGCTGGTACTCATGCGCCGGCCGCCTGAAGCACAGTGAAAAGAGGAGGGCGGGGCGAACTCGTACCCAACGAGGCCAACTACAGGGCAGCGTGCCTTACTGGAGCACGTCTGGGTCGTGACAAACATGCACACAAAACAAACACCAGTGTCACCCGCGTGCCCATGCTGCCCCATGGCCCTTACCCCGAGGAGGAGGCCGCATGTTGTACGGCTCGGTCGCCGTCTGCCATAGCATGTCAGCGTCCATCTGCGAGCCGCCGCCGCCGCCGCCGCCACCGCCAGGCATCCCAGCGTGATGGTGGTGGTGTTGATGGTGGTGGTGATACTCGGAACCAAGGTGCGGCGGCGGCGGTGGTGGCGGGGGCGGCGGCGGATGCAGCAGGCCTGCGCTGCTGAGGTGGCTGCCGCCGGCGGGCGCCTCGTGTTGCATAGCACCGTCAGGGCCGCCCCTACCGCCGCCGCCGACGGCAGACATAGGGCTCCCGTGCGCCCCCATGCCGCCAGGCCCCACCATGGGGCCCCAAGACATGGCACCTTCGCTGCCGGTGGGCTCCATCTTGGGCGCCTTGACGGAGGGATGATGGCCTGAGGACTGGCCGGACGGCGTGTGCACGGCGGAGGACACGAAGGGCTGGTGCTGCATGGCCATGTGGCCAGGGTGGTGGTGGTGCAGATCGGGATGGCCAGGGAGCAGCTCCCCTGACGGCGGCGAGGGGGCACCGTCGGGGGGACCCAGCAAGCCAGGGACGGGCGACCCGGGCATGTCCGTGGTCGCCTTGCGCTTGCGCTGTGCCATGCCGCCTCCGCTGTACGGGCTCGGCGCGCCGCCTGGGGTGCCTGGCGAGTAGCCGGCAAGCACGCCGCCAGCGCCCATGATGCCATCAACGCCGCCCATGCCGTGGCCGGCGGCGGCGGCAGCGGCGGCGCCCTTCTTGCGCAGGCCGGCGGAGGGCAGCTCAGGAGCCACGCCCACCTGCACGTAGCAGTTGGCGTCCCCCTCAGAGTGGCCACCGCCGCTGCCGCTGCCGCCGCCGCTGCCAACCACAGGAGGGTGGTGTGGGTGGTAGCCCAAGGGGCGGTGCTGCATGTCGTGCGGACCGCCAGGCTCCATCTTGACCTTCACCGTTGCTGCTGCTGCCGCTGCGCCGCTGCTCGCCCTGGCCGTAGCCGCCGTTCCCGTCGAGCGTGCCGGCCGGCCAGGCCCAGCGCGCCTTGCTGCTGCCGCCGCCGCCGGCGGAAACGGTGGCCTGCTGCCGCCCGCGGAAACAGCAGCGCCCGCCGCGCTGCCGCCGCTGCTGGCCGGAAAGTGCGGCTTGGCCTTTCCGCGGCCCGCTATCTTTATCTCTGGGCGGGTGTCCATGGCAGCTGCGCTGCCGCCCCGCTCACGTTCTAGGTAGAAGTTAAGCGGCACCTCAAAGTGCTCGAGAGGGACAACGTCGGGTAGCTCCCGGTACAGCTCACGCGCCTTTGAGATGGCCTCGGGGCCGGGGGCCCAGCCCTGGCGGTCCACCAGGTCGGTGTACACCCACAGGAAGGTGCGCATCTTGACCTCCGCTTTGGCACGGTTGGTGGCATACCTGTTGGCGGTTACGAGGCAATGGTATAATCAGAAATGCATTTGTGAGGTGGCGAACAGGTCAGGCAAAGCTGGCGTGAATGAAAACGTGCGGACGCTGTTGCGCGTGAGGGTGAGCGGTAACCGGCCAAGATGGGTCTCAGCCCTAGCCTGCTCAGTGTCATGACGCAGGTGGCACGCCGGCCGGCACGTGACCCAGGAAGACACGGTCACAGCAGCAGTAAAACGGGTCTGGCAGGTTGTCACAGAGCGTGTCTTAAGCATACGGCACGCCTGTAAAGCGGTCCTCCACGCTCACCAGCGGTTTTTGATCGTGTTCTCGGGACGGGTCGGCAGGTAGTGGGAAACCTCGGACCACCGGTTGCCATGCTTGCTGTGCGCCAGCGCAAGCACGTACTCCTCCTTTAGAGTCCACGGCTCCTTGCAGATGTTTGGGCGTAGGTCGTTCTTCCACTTCTCGCGGCACTGCTTGCCCGTGCGACCCGGAATTTGCTTTGCGACATCCTGCCAGTTGATGCTATCTGTGCTTTCTGAGAGCTTAGCCACGACCTGTATCAGGAAGTCCGATTCCTCCTGTAACCAGGGTCGGCTGGCCTCCTTGCGAATTCGGGCTGTAAGGTCTCCACTGCCATGACCCTTTCGCGACCCGCGCGCGGCCTTACTCGACCGAACATCAGCGTCACTGTCAGAGTCGTCATAAAAATCAGTATTACGCTTGCTCATTGCTGCGCCAGGTTTGCCGAGGGACACCCGTGCGCACGCTCGGCGAAGGGCGCGACCTCGCGCGCCGTCGCCGACGCGACGAACAAGGTTAGCAGCGCCAGCCCAAAATGATTAACATGAATAAACTGTAGATTGGTGCTGGTTGCCAGCGGCCGAGCGCCTGGGTAGGCCGGTGACCAAGGTGGCGGGCGTGGATGGCTACTGGGCTACTGGCTCCTTGGTCTCCGCGCAAGGAGGGCCGCCTGCCGATCACCCAGCAATGCACTGGAACAAATGTATGTGTTCATCACGACTAGAGTGGTTGGCAGCGGCGGTGGGGCTGGTATGGGTTAACCTAAAGCGCAAATGGGCGTAACAGTTGTGCCGGGAGAGCGCAACATTGCATCTCAACTATAGGGCACAAAGTCACCAGCTCTACAGCTAAAGTGTGTGTCCACCCCGGTCCTGGTGCAAAGTGGGCCCGTCGCAAAGCCAAGCAGGGCAGCAAACTTTTCGGAGTGAGGTTCCGGAGCGAGGCTCCGGAGCAGGGATGGCGCCTGTCCCGCCTAGTTTATTCTAATTAATCACGACCTTTGTAATATTCAAGCTTGATTGGTTGAACGACCCCCAAAAAGAGCTTGCTCCTTGGAAAGCGACACCCTCGTAACCTTTCGAGCATTCAACTGCAGAGCCGCATTGCCTGGCACTGTGGCCCAACAATTACCGTGCACCAGCTTAGCCTCGAGAAGCTTTAGCGTTTAGGAGTTTGTGCAGAGGAAATGGCAGCGGACCTTTGGTCGCAGTTTGCCTCCTCGGCACGCGATGCCTGGTCTTCTGCTTCAGATAGCATATCAAGCCTTGCAGCATCAGTAACGGGCGCGGAGGGTGGCAAGGTAGCAGTACCGGTGAGCTGCACTGTGTCCGAGCAACATCTGTCTCTGAAGCACCTTCTTGAGGCGTTGGCACTCCCTGCGCCCATGCTTGGCCTTTCTTCATTCTTTGAATGCATATATGCACCTCTGGTGCGGTATGCGGGGCAAATGCCGCTTGGGATGTGGGCTGAGGAAGGTGACGTCCCCAGGTGCATCGCGAGGGGCGCCTTTCCAGCAATTGCCAACATGCTGTCCGCAGGCCGGACTACGCTCGAAGTTAGACAGCGGCCTGGCAGCCTGGCGCTGGTCGCCGTTTGGCCAATCATCGGTGGTGCCGCTGCCGCCCCCGCCCCTCAGCGACCCGCGCATGGCGCTGACGGCCCTCGTGTTTGCAAAGGTGCTGCTTGACGAAGCACAGGTGTGTTTCCATCGTTCCTTAGCGTGTCCCTAGTCAGCAGGGGCGCCCAAAATGATAAGGGGTGCAGGTGTGTTGCTACACACGGCGTCGTGGCATGCTGGTGGCACGAAGGAAGGGGGTGCACACAGGTTGGTGGCTGTAGGCTACGTTCTCGATACCTGCCAAGGTGTTGGGGGAACACAGCTTACCGGTATGCTTGCATGCGGCCATGCGCGCAGGAGCCCAACACTCCCCATCCCCTCCCTGCCCCGCTCCAGGGACCGCTGCACGGCACATCACACAGCCCGTGTTGTGAGCTTTGCGAGCACTGCCGCACACCTCCGCCAACCTGCACTGCATCTGGGTCGTTCACCTCCTGCCACGTGCTGTACTCAAGTGTACTTGGAAAATCGTACGGAAAGCGTGTGGAAAATCGCCTCGTCCTGTCCTCCCTCCCTCTCTCCGCGGCCAGGAGCATGAGCGGCACTTCCGCGCCTCATCCTCCGGCGCTGCTGCGTCCTCAGGCCCTCCCCTGCCGGTGCCCCCCGTCACCTGTTCTCTGGCCCTGGCTGCGGCGTGGCGCTACTTCAACCCGGTGCTGTTGCGAGAGGTGGGTCGGGAAGGCTAGTTAAGGTACAATCAGTTACTGTAAATGAGCGAACAAGGGGACATGCGCGGACACGGGGCAAGTCAGGGTAGCGGCGTGGCGCTGCTTTCAACCCAGTGCTGCTGCGAGAGGTGGGTTGGCCATATTGGACCAGATGACACCAGTGGCTGCCAAGCAGGACAGAAGGGACAAGGGGCGGTTGAGGGGAGCGAGCGCCTATGGGGGCATGGCAGGAAAGGGGACAGGAGACGGTGCCTTTCTGGTGGTAGTTGAGCGCCCAGTGCGTCAGGACCAACCGTCAAGCGTCGGCCCTCTGCCTGCCAGCCTATCCCACGCCCCCCGCAGGTGTGCTTGCCGTCCCCCTCCGCCGTCGTTGCGGGACGGTCCTGCCCACTCCCAACTACACCCTGCAAACGAACAAAGCAATTGCACTGGTAACAGCAATGGCGCACGCACCGTCCCCCCTTTCCAGGTGTGCCTGTCTCCCTTCTGCGTGGTGGAGCGGCAAGAGGCTGCCCGGCTGTGGGGCTGTGCGTTGGTGCACCTGGACGCCGCGCACCTGCTGTCCAATCTGGCGGTGCTGCTGCCGGAGGCGGCGGCGCTGGAGCGGCAGGAGGGCAGTGCGGCGTTCGCGGGGGACGTGGTGGCGCTAACAGGGCTGAGCAGCGCTCTGTTCGGTAAGGTTGTGAGGTTGTGAGGTTGTGCCGAAGCTTAATCTGTAGAGTGTGGCTGTAGCGTTTGGGCTACGGGATGAGGCAGTGGGCAGCTCTTTTAATGCTTAATGTAGAGCTATGGACTGTTGAATAGCGTATTTCGGGAGCAAAGCTGCATGAACTGGATGCAGTGGCTGTGGGGGACGGTCCTGACGGGGGGCTGCCCAGCGGCCTCGTCGGTGGGCGGGTGGGAAGGGGTCTCAGGGGAACGTGGTTGGCGAGTTGTTGGGTTGGAATCAACGCAGCCTTTTCGCGAAACGTGATGAGTGACGGGGTTCAGCAGCGGGCTGTTGGGTTGGGAAGCCAGCACGAGGGCTACTAACAGTTATGGCTTGCAACCATTCACCGCTTGCCCACCGCAGCGGTACAGCCTGGAAGAGGGCTTTGCGCCGTCCAAGCCTGACGGCGGGCCTTTTTCCGCATCACCTGCACCATTCTGTTCTGCAGCTCAATTCTGTTCTACGTTCCTTCCCTATCCCAACTGCCTCTCAGCAGTGGCGTGGGCCGTGCTGGACAAGCAGAGAGAGCTGCCCCACCCGCCCCAACCGTTTCCGGTGAAGTTACTTTGAACGCTCTGCGGTTACCCACCCCCCCAACCGTGTCCGGTACAGTCACTTTGCCGCTCTGTGGTTACCCACCCGCCCCAACCCCCTCTCCTCGTGCCCCCAGTGGCATGGGGCCGTGCTGGACAAGCAGCTGCCCCACCCGCCCCAAACACCTACTACGTTCGCAGCTTGTGTCATGCGCTCTCATCTCACCCACCCCGCCCCAACCGCCTCGCCTCGTGCTGCAGTTGCGTGGGCTGTATTGGACAAGGACCTGTTCCGCCGCCCCAACACCTACTACGCGGTGGGGGCGGTGGGGCTCTCGTCTCTGGCCTTCGCATTGCAGGTGGGTGACCGCAAAGCGGCAATGCGTGAAGGAAATGACAGGGATGATGCACAAAATGGTATTGAGGTTGGCGCCCCGTTGGCGTGTGGGGATGTTGGGCGTATCAAGGGGTGGAACCTGCGTGGGTCTCGGTGAGAGTCGTGCGGGCGTGGCCACGTGGTACGTGGGGCTGGGCCTGTGCTGGTGGGCCCTGCGGGCCTTGTGGGCCCACACGGGGCGTGGGGCGTTGGCCAGTCGTCTCTGGCCTTCGCGCTGCAAGTGGGTGGCCACAAAGCGACAAACTGAGGGAGGAATAGCTGCCTGTGTGGCGATGCAGACCTGCGGGAACAATATAAGCATAGCGCAAGCAAGTACTGGGTGAAGCGACGGCTGCTTGCGTGCAGGAAGCAAGGTGGCTGCCTTCGGGTTCTGGTCACGCCTGGGGACACGGGTTGCTGTAGCTTGTTACGCTCATCGTGGAAACGAAGGACCTCCTTGTTGCTTCTCACTGCGGCACGTCAAGGCCTCACATGCCCGTTCGCTTTTTGGTGCCTGGTGTTCCAGGTGGTGCGCGGCGAGTCGCGGCGGGGCACCTTGGTTTCGGCGCTAGGGCTGCCGCTGCCGGCGCAGTGGGGCTGGGTGGCGCAGCTGGCGCTCACACACGTGGCGGCGCCCGACGCGTCCTTCGCGGGGCACGTGTGCGGCGTGCTGGCCGGCATCGCGCACGTGTACCTGCTGCGGCCGGGTGAGGGACGGTTGGCAGTTGGGGTTTGGCGCTGGACCACATTGGCTTGACGCTATGTCCAAGGCAAAGCCGTGCACGCTGCCACGCAGCCTCAACACCCGCTTTACTGGCCAACATGGAAAGGCATCGGTGCATGGAGAACGCTATACCGCACACTCGCTGCCCTGCATTCCAACACCTCGCTGACCTTGTGCACTTTTCGCCTTCTCATTCTCTCCCGCCAAACACCCTGGCATCCTCTTAATCCTCAATACAGCGCTGCGGCTCCTGTTTGGGCCTTCATCCGGCAACGGCAACACGGCCGGCGGCGCCCCGAGGCCACGGTTCTACGGCTCCGGGACCACCAGCGGCCGACCCGTGGGACGGTCCCAAAGCCAGGGCGGAGCGACCCACGGGTCAGGCCTGGGCCGCACGCTGCGCGCGGCTCTGGGTCAGCTGGGGCTGGTGGCGGCGGCGGTGGCGGTGTACGCGCTAGCGTCGCAGCGGCGGCAGACGCAGCCCATGAGCAACTGGCGGCTAAGATGACCGGAAGCACTGTTGTGGAGTGTGGGTGCAGCGCAACATGGTTGGAGTGGATGGCGGACGCTGCCCATGAGGAATTGCCGGCTGAGATGAAGGAAGCATTGAGCGTGGGTGCAGCGCAGCATAGGTGGAACCAGGGGTTCTCCCTTGGTTGAAGTTTCCCCTGGTTGAAGCAAATTGTCCGTACACCTGCCAGCGTAACGAATGGCGGACGCAGCCCACGATCAGCTGCTGGCGGCTGAGATGATCGGAAGCGCTGTTGCAGAGCGTGGATGCAGCTCGACATACGGTAGTTGGGAACTTTGTGGCGGGCGCAGTTCGTGAGGTGAGGCAGGTTGAGCGCAGGTTACCGTAGCCACAAGTGCGGAGTGTCGATGCGGTCTGTGGTGGACGAAGTGTGCAGCTAGTGGCGGACGCAGCCGCTCCGCAGCTGGCCGCTGGGATGAGCGACGAGGGGTGGTGTTGGAGCGATTAGTGTGGTGCCTATGACAGTTTGTTGCGGATTTGTTGTTGCGATGGCGACTGAGATGAGCGGCGCAGGGAGCTGGCTGCGTTGAATTGCCACGTGTGCAAGTGTTAAGATGCCTCAATGGTTGTTTGCGATGTTGATTGGCACTCGCGCTGGTAGCCTGGTACGCTGTGAGATGTGTCTTGCGACAGGGGCACGGGCGCGTGTAACAGCTGACTTTGTGCCGGGTTGGTGTTTGGGGCGGTTCGCGGCCTTGGGCCCTACTGGGAAAGCGGGGCCTCTGCGCTGGGGGCGCGGGTGGCGGCGGTGGCAGCAGCGGCGGCAGCAGCTGTAGGTGGTGTTGGTAATGTTGTCGGAGGCAAGGTGGTGAGGGCGAATGGGGGGGCGGTTGTGCCTGCGGGTGGCCCGGGTGTGCTGTTCGGATAGGGCAGGAGCCATGTCAGTCCATGGTGCTCGATGGGAGTGTCGTCCAGGGGAGATCCCCCTTAGCGTTGCCAATGGGTCCGCGCAGGTCCGCGCCCAGCATACTTGCGCCGTTTTGCAAGCTTGCGCGGGACGCATGGTTTAGTGCACTTCGTGGCGAGGACAGGACAGGGGGCGGCAGAAGGGACGAGCCAGAGGGGCGCCGCTCCGAAACGTACGGTACGCTGTAGGCATCAATGTGGTTTCCTTCCAGGGCCCAGCCTTGTCCACGCGTGAAACAAGGATCTGGTCTTGGGCATGCCTTGTGCATCCAAGGATGCGCCCTGTAGCCGTGTCCAGGGGCCGTTCGTTCGGGTACTTCCCAGCCAAGTTGGTGTGCCCAGTGCCCGCAGAACAGAAATTGCATGCCCTGCTGCCGGTATGCACTCATGGACTGTGCGCAGGCCGCAGGGAGGTGACAGTAGATGCAGGAGCTTCAAATTCGGTACCGGTACCAGTGGTTGCCGGTGCACGATGGCTTGCGAGCAGTCGACCTGACCTGACTCAGCGCAGCTGAGAACTGTACACACACTGCTTCTGCCTGGATGGGTGGATGCGCCAACCTCGACATGGCCGTTCTTGCACCAGAGCAAGGGACATGCCATGCCTGCTGCAGTGCTGCTACGGTACTACTGCCCATACCCGTAGGCCTGCCGCGGCTATCCTACATGGAGGTGCAGGGAGGTGCATGGGGCGATGGGGGACTCTCGTGTTGGTTAAGCTCCATGCGGTCCACAAGCAAGAGCTGGCAAGCCTGACCGAAGCTTGGCTGGGGTGGACTGGTGCAGCAGTAATTGTGGACGGCTTGAGCCGCACTAACCATCAGTGCACGGATGTCGGGCCCCTTGTGCACGGCTGGCCTTGCACGTGCTTGGCTGCTGGGATAGGTTGCACCTGGTTGCACTTCCACGCATTTCAGCCGTACAAGGTACAGCCACACAGCCACACAGCTACACTAGTGGCCCTAACTGCACACCTTGTTAGCAACGCCACCAACGTACGGTACCGGTACTCCTGAACAAGTCAGACAGGCGGCAACACAGCAGGGAAATGAAGCCAAGACAATACGCGCATCACGCCTAACCTCAAAAGCCTTAGGAGGACGAGGCCGCGAAGCCACGAAGGCTCGGGCAGGAGTGGCAGGGACGCACAGCGCCCTCCGCTGCGTGCAGGCCAGACGTGCAATAGTGCAGCACCTCGGCGAGCGTTTTCACACTACCGTACTGACTTGTACCTTTTCACTACGGTAAATAACTCCGATGGCCAGTGAAAGTTTGAATTTTGGGAAATTCGTAGGGCCTCAGTGAAAATGCAAAACTCAGCTGGAATATTCGGCTGACGGGCTGACACGTGGGCCTGCGTGGGCGGGCGCGTTTATTAGCCAACACTGGCCAACACGCCTCAAGGCACCTGCGTTGCGTACATGTGCGCACGTACTTGAGAAGAACACCAATCATGCGGCTTACGGTAGGCCCTTAGCAAGGTGAAGCTGTCCCAGTTTACCCATCGACGTAAGTGGGAGCTTTCACTGGGGGCTTGCCGCTGTCTTGCCAGTGAACAGCCTCAGAAATTCATAAATTGCTCCCAGGCCCAGTAAAAATAAAAGGCAGTGAAAATATAATAAAAAGGGCGCGTCGTCCAGTGAAAACATTACGGGTGAAAGGTCACAAATTACGGTAGTACGGTACCGCAGTCTCGTACGTAACCACCTCGCCTGCCGCCTAAACCTCCGCGTACTTTCGGGCCCTACGCCCGCGGTTGCAACTACATATGCTCTGCGAACTATGGGCAACACAGGAAAAGGGCCACACAAGGCTGCAAACCTACACTTTTGGGCGAGCACCGCAAGCGGAACAGAGCCCAAATGGATGCCATGTGCAATATCGATACCACATATCAGCGATACCACCACGGACGCTGCGATTGACGCTTTGTAGCAGCACTACGTTCCCGTCGCCACCGCCGACAGCGCCTTGCACTCCGCCCTGTGCCCCTCCCGCCAATGCGCCCGCTGGCAGTCCGCCCCGCAGTACCGCACCGCCCGGCAACCGCCGCACTGCTTCAGCGGCAGCGCCCCGTCGCTCTCCCCCGCGAAGTTGCCGCACCGCGGGTTGCCACACACGCGCAGCCGCGTCAGCACCCCTCCCCGGCTCGGCTGCAGCGCCAGCGGCGGCGGCAGGGGCCCTGGCGGCGGTGACGGAGGCGGTCGCGGCGGCACCTGCCCGTTGCCGTCGAGCTGGTGGGCCAACAGAGTGCTGCAGCGAGACCCGTCCGGTAGCACGACGCTGTCGCCGTTGGGCCCCGCATCGACGCCATCCGTAACTCGCCAGACCACCTCCGCCATGGCCTCCGCGCACTGGTGGAAGCCCCCGTCCGCCTCCCCCGTCGCATCGCGGCCGCCCGAGCAGCACGGCACGCCCACCCTTGGCCGTATGTCCCCCGCCGCGATCTTCTGCAACGCCAGGGCGTACGTCGAAAACGGGTGCACGAGGCCAAGCGTGTGCCGCACGGCGGACTGCACCGGGGCGGCCAGGCACCCTGCACACGGGTCGTGCGGCTCCTCCTCCCCACCGCACCTGCTGCTGCTGCTGCTGCCGCTGGTTGCATGCCTTTGTGGCGGCGGCGCCAGCCAGGCACGGACCCGGCCGCTGAGCGTCTTGTGGGACGCCATGGCGATCAGCAGGTGGGAGATCCGGCGGCCCAAGTGGTACCTGGTCTCTTCCTGCTCGCGGCCAGGCGGCAGCGCCGCCAGCAGCGCGCACGCCCCCGCCAGCAGCCGGTGCGGCTGGCACGCCAGCAGCTGCGCCGGGGGCAGCAGCAGCGGGTAACGGAAGCACTGCGTGGCGTACATCATCGTGTTGCGCACGCCGTTGCTTGCTGCCGTCTGAGTGGTTGATAAGACCACCGTGGACGCTCCTGCTGCCGCTGCCGCCGCCAGGTCAGCTGCCAGCTCCAGCGCCAGCGGCGCCGCCAGGTTGCACGCCGCCCGCACCGCCACCGCCAGCGCCTCGTGCGCCGCGTTCACGCACACAGCCTCTGCCGCCCAAGCTGAGCCCTCTGCCCCGCAGCCCTCTGCCCCCGGCCTCGCAGCCGCCACCTGCCTTCCCACATCCCCCTCCACAACACGCACCACTGGCACTCCCATGGTATAAAGCAACTCTGCTGCCCACGCCATCACCTGCTCCCTGCCCTGCGCGCCACCCTGCTCGCTGCCGTCTCCACCCGCCGCCCCCGCCTCCAGCGCGCGGGTCAGCACGGCCGCCCGCTTGGACAGCGTGAGCAGCAGACCCAGCTGGTCCTGGGGCTCACCGCCGGCCGCACCTGTGCCTGCAGCGGTGGCGCCGCCCCTGTCCTCCCCCTGCCCCTGCCCCTGCCCCTGCCCCTGCCCCTGCCCCTGCCCCTGCCCCTGCTCTTGGGCCAGCATGCACGGTACCACAGGTGCCAGGCCGGCGTCAATGGCCGGTGTGAGGTAGATACTGGCACAGCGTAGGTCCTCGGCTAAGTCTGTCTGCTCGTCGTCCTGCGCGCTGTACAGCAGGCGCAGGGTGTGGTCCAGGCTGGCGGCCATGCCGCAGCGGAACATGCGGCACCCCACGTCGGCCTGGACGGCGGGTTCGAGGGTCTTGAAGCCTGCAGTTTGAAGTCAGGGAACAGCGGGTAGCAAGAACGTCACATGAGGGGTTTGGATTAGGCGAGCAGGGACCATTAGTGGAACGCTACAACCCGGTACAAACGCGGAAACGTATGTTTCGCGTACGACACCACCACAGCTGAAATGCCATGCTGCCGTTGCTGCAACTTGGGGTTGATCTTGCGCTTGGCGTTGCAAGCTAGTCGGTGTGCTGCGCCGTGCTTGGCGGCCGAGCACCCACCGTGGTTGCTGGCAGCGTTGTTGGCCTCAATGACTTTGTATAGCGCTTTTGCCAAACCCAATAAAGTGTCGGCCTGCGAGCCCTGCTTCACCATCTGTTTGGGAGGGGAGCAGGGGACCAACACGCACACTGAAACAATAAGCCAAAACGGCCGCTTTCCTCACGGTTCCAGCTACATGCTCTAGGCAGGCCCACAGTGGCTGGGTGAGGGTGACTGGCCCTGGTCGTACAGAGCAGCCTTCAAAGCTTCCCTTCCACAAGCTTACCGACGCCTGCAGCAGGCTCCACCTGCACACCGGTGGTTCGGTGGAGGGCCTCCGCCCCATGCCCGCCGCGATGGCGTCCACCATGAGCGCCACCGCCCAGCCGGCCGCCTCCAGCACGTGCGGCAGGCAGGCCCGGGCCGTGGCCTCCGGGAGCCCCTCCATGCCGCCCAGGGGCAGCAGCGCCAGCACCAGCGACTGCAACACCATGATACATAATTGTACATTCAACCCATCGCTTTGTTACCCATCGCTTTGTTACCGGCCGTAATACCCATCACAGACTCCGCGTTCGTGCAATAGACTGACCGGCCGCACGGCAAGCGGAACCCATCAGCTTTCCTGAGAGAACAGTTGGCTGCCCAGCTCAGTTAGACAGGGTACAATGTGATACGTGCCCCGTTGCACGACTGCCCAGCGCCCGTCACCCCGCGAGTTACACACCTGGGACATGGCCAGGTCCCACTCAGGCGCGGGCGCATAGGCCCCTCCAAGCCCCTGCCCGCGGGACAGCCGGCACAGCGCCTCCGCCGCCCGCGCCGCCAGCCGCGCCAGCAGCAGCGGCGGCGGCGACGCTGGCACGCCTGCAGCCGCCGCCATGGCCGGTTCGACGGTTACCGCATACCACCAGTCCATCAACGTGACGTACATGATGTGGCAGTGGTAGTCCTCCAGCCACCCCGCAGTCCTGCTGCGCGACCAACCACATTCCCCGCGGCTCCCGCGACCTCCAGCCGGGTCCAAGCCCAGGAGCTTCCCGCACCTCGCCTCCTCGTTGGCAAGCCACCATGCCCCGCTCCTGCCCACCCAGCAAGCCCCCGGCTGCTGCCCCTCCTGCTCCTGCTCCTCCTCGCCCTGCTGCTGCTGCTGCAGCTGCGCGCCCATGCCCGCGTGCGCCGCCAGCTGGTCCAGCAGGCCCATGTGCAGCCGCTGCACCGCCTCATGCCGCGTGGCGCGCACCAGCCCTGCCGCCAGCCGCCGTCCCTCACTCTCGCACCCCTGAGTCAGCGCACCCTGCACCCTCATCATGCACCACATGGCGCGCACTGCGGAAGAGCAGGCGTTCCTCGCGTTGTACAGCATGTGGTTGCGGTGATGGTTCCGCTCCGAGTTCGAAGCCGTGGAGTTGGCCGGCGGCGGGGGGCAGTCGGTCAGGCAGGCCGCGGCTGCTGCCAGCAGCTGCGAGCTCGCGAGCTCCTCGGCCCCAGCCAGGACTATGCGCGGTACGCGGGTTGTCGCGGGCGGGTCGTTTAGTATGCCTGACGCGAGGATCATTTGTCGCAGCGCCTGCGCGACTGACTGGGTGTACAGGCTCACCACGCACGCCGCCGACACGACATGGCCGTCATGCTCCAGGGACGCCGCTCCGATGTTGTACGACGGGCCGGAGAGCTGCCGTACCCCCGCTTCGGAGCGCAGCAGCTCAGAGATGGAGAGGACTGCCCGTGCGGTGTCTGCGAGCAGCGACATGAAGCCCAATCCAAATGTTGCCGTCACGGCATCAATGGCGGTCTGGTAGTTGGTGGCACCGTAGCCGTCCATGATGATCCCGACCGCCATTTCGCTGGCGTAGTTCACAAGCGTCAGGGCGCCCTGGCCGACGGTTGCCACCACATGGCACGCCAGCCTCCTGGACGCCCATGTGGGTTGAGGTCGTAGCAAGGCAGCAATGGAGGAGGAAGCGTTAAGCCAACAAATGTACACTCGGTTGGTGTGCTCTGACATCTACAGTGCGACTCCCACACAACACTCACGCATCGCCTCAGTTGGCAGAGTACCGGTACGCACACCTCTTGCACATCCGGCTACCCTGCCCAGACACCACGAAGGCGTTTTGTCCTTGCATGTACATGGGGAGGAGCTCCGCCGGTGGGACCACGGCATAACGGTATCTCAACGCTGACACATGCGGCAAGGCAGTGGACACTGCAGACCCCATACCGTATGTCCTGTCCCGCACATGCATGTGCTTAACACGTTGCAGGCGAGCGTGCTGCGCTGTTGTCCTTGGCCCCGCGGCGTTCAGGAGCCCGTGTAGCGTGCCTGGCCTCAACACTGTTTCCCTCGCTACTGAGGGATGCAAGGACGCTACCGTGGAGCGTACCTGGCTTCCACATCGTCGGTGGCCGAGGTTGCGACCGCGGCCCGCTCCAGAACGCTCCTGAGCAGGGGTCCTACCCTCTCGAATGCCCGGACTTCACGGTGCGCGTCCAGCCATGCCTTGGCGCCAGTCGCCCTTGTGGCAACGTCCAAGGGCGCGGCCGACGCCATCCGGTTACGAAGGCGCTTCCATTCCTTCTGCAGTTCCAAGAGAGACCCAACGCAAGCGCGCACTGCGGGATATTGCAGCTCATTGTTAATATTTATGCCGGGTGTTCCGGGCGTCAATGCGGTGATGCGGTCTGCGTCGCGAAGTAAGGAATCGATGCACTTCCGATAGGTGCTTTTATGCATACTGCTTTTTCACACTGCTCAACAGTTTGCACGCCCCTATGCGCTTCCTGTTTGTTCTCTAGACCAGAGCACAAAGCGAGAGTTACACTGCAAACCCTCCCCTGCAGTAGCTGCATCCATGGCTAAACACGTGACCCGTCCGTCATCCTCACCTCCCATTGTTTTCCCCACCTTTTCCCCTGCCGCCCTTCTTACCCTTGTTACCCCTCCCCTTCCCTCGCGGTTTCTCGCGTTTTACGCGTTCCCCTTCCCTCGCGGCCCCGGCTTCCCCTTCCCCTTCTCCCCCTGTGAGACCCCGGGAGCTGCTCACACGACCCTTCCTTATACCACTCCACTGGACACCTAAGCATGCAAATTCGCGCAGCTTTCCTGCGGAGGGTAAATTATGGACGCCAGCCCAGACAGCCAGACATCTTTCAGTTCCAGTTGTGAACTCGTTAGCCTCAATAGTCATAGACTGCATCCTGAGCTACCGAGGCCAGGCATGGTGACTGGCCGCCCGCTGCACCGTGCTGCTGAGCGGCCGCGACAATCTAGTGCCGGTGGAGGAGGTCCGCAGCACTCTGGTGAGCTATTGCACTTGGTTGTACAGCGCAGCTGTATGACATGCCCCCTTGTATGGTTTCCCCGGTCAACCTGGTGTCGATGGCGGAGGTGCGCAGCATGCTGGTAGGTGTATGTTACACACATGGGCCTCGGTGAGGTTGCGGTACCTGATTGGAGCGGGGCAGGGGGGTGGCGGGCGAGGCTGATAACACAGCGAGTGAAGGCACCCACCTGGAAAGGCCAGCTGTCGGGCACCCGGAGGTCCTGCAAGTCCACGCATGCGTTTCAAGAGACTATCTAGACGGTATTGCAGACGGCTCAGGTCTTGCCGTGCTCAGGTCTCATGACGAGGTCACGCTATCTGCTCCTCTCTCTGTTTGCTCCTAGGCCCACCGCGTGGAGCTGCTGGGCCCCGCCCACCCCCACCCCACCGTGCTGCACTACCCCGACCACGGCCATGGGGGCTTCCTGGCGGACAGGGCAGCACAGGTTGCGGTGCTGGCAGCGGCCCTGGGGAGCACGGAGGAGCAGGTGGCTGGGGCCATCGCTGAGGCAGCGGCAAGGGCAAAGGCAGCGTCCCGCGGGAGTGCCGGTGCACCAGCGGAAGGGGCGGCTGGGATGGTGCTTGACGGGGGCCGGTGTGGGGCGCGCGGGTGGAGGTTCCGGAGGGGTGCAAAGGTAGCGACGACTCGGGCAGGGTCGGAGGACGGGGCGGGTGGGGTTGGTGGTGTAGGGCTGAGGCAGCAGCAGCAGCAGCAGCGGGCGTGGTTGTCGCGCAGGTGGAGCGGCGGCAGGCACGTGCCGGGCCGGCATGTGCATGTCCTAAACCGCGAAGGGGACGTGGATAACGGAGGTGGGGATGCCGCTGAAGGGACGGCAGGCCCCTGGGCGGAGGGCATGCTGTACGAGCGTCTGGAGCTCCACTGCGACTGTGGGACAGGTGCATGCGGGGGGCTACAGGGAGGCGGGCAGCCCGGGTGTGGGAGTCACGGCGGCGGGTGCAGCAGCCCGTGGCGAGGAGGCTCCAGGCACACTGGCAGCGGCGGCAGGGGTAAGGGAGGAAGACGGCCTCGTCGGTACCTGTGGTGCGCCCTGTGGTGCCCCCGCCGGTGCACGTGCGCCTGGCGTGCCCGAAGCACAGGCCAAGAAGGCCGTGGAGCCCTACCCGCCGGCAACGACCGCGGCGCAGCTCCTGGGGGTGCTGCGTGCCCTAAGGAGGGTGCCGCTGGGGGCCGTGCAGCTGTCCGGGCGGCAGCAGGAGCAGCGGCAGGAAGACGCAGGGGAGCACTGGGGCATGGGCCCCGAGGCGGTCGGCGTAGGTGTTGGTCCCGCTGAGCACTGCGGAGGTGAGGGTGGCGCGGCGTTGCATGGGCAGTCGTGGCCTGCGCAGGTGGCGAGCATGCACGGGAAAGGTGGAGGCCTGACGGCCCGCGGGGCGGAAGTAGCTAGCCCGCCGGCAGGGATGGCGGAGGTGGGGGAGGAGGAGGAGCCGTTTCTGCGAGCTGGTTGTCCGAGTGATGGCACAGTGGCAGCGGCGGTGAGGTGGCGACAGGCGCGGCTCGGGGAGCGCATCGGTGTGCAGGGTCAGGGCACAGCTCAGGTGAGGGCCACTCCCGCGTTGCGCCCTCCGACGCCCGTGGGAAGGCTCCACCTGCCGGACCGCCCACCGCTCTGTGCGTCCCAAACAGCTCGCCGGGCAGTCCTCTCACCAGCCCTGTGGGAACAGGTAGTAGGCCCCTGGGACGAAGCCCTCTCGCAAGCCCCACGCGGGGCGGCCAACGGTCAGCCGTGCCCCACGGCGGTGTCCCGGCACGTGGCTTCAAGAGCTGCCCTAGCAGCCCCGGCCTTGCTGGTCGCACGGCAGCGACAGGGGCCCTTTTGGGGGCAGGTGGCTGTTCTTTGGGCGGCAGGACCGCGATGGTGCTCGTGGGAGGAGGGGCACGGGTGCGGCGGGTTGCCATTCTGCGCTTGGGGCGCGGGTGGCAGCGGCGGCGGCAGCTGTGGGTGGTGGTCGGCTGGATGCTACAGCACGGCTGGACGCTGGATCCTGCGGTGACGCTGGAGGCTGCGGCTCGGTTTTGCGACCTGGCTGCCCTGAAACAGATTTGGGAACAGTTGCGCCACGAGCGCCAAGCCAAATCGTACCTGTATCAAGGACTCGCTTCGGATGCCGCAGCCTCCTCCACCCCAGACGCGCTTGACAAGCTGCAGTGGGTGCTGGACGAAGCGGGCGATGAGTTGCTTCCTGCTACAAACATGGTAGCCGCTGCCATAGCAGGAGCTGCCGGAATCAGCGAGCGCAGCAGTAGCAGCAGCTGCAACGCCGGCGCCGGCGGCGCCAGCGGTGGTGGTTCTTGGGGCGGGAGCAGCGATGCAGGTACCGCTGGCGGAGACTGTGGCGCGGGACACATTGAAAAGGAGGTCTTCCGAAGGCTGCAGTGGCTGCGAGGCAGGGGCTATCCCCTGGGCGGCGGGGAGGTGCTCTCCGCGGCCCTGCAGCACACCTCGTTGGCGATGGCCAATTGGCTGTTGGCGGACGCAGCGGCGGGGCGGCAGGAGCAGGAGCAGCAGCGGCCGGGGAGCCAGGGGACGGAGGGACACATGCAGACGGAGTTGAGGCACCACCTCTACGGACTAATGCCTTTGGCGCGAGGGGCGATGCGAGCCCCCGACAGCCTGGCCAAGCTTCGGTGGCTCCGGGAGCACGGGCTGCTGCAGACGGACGGCGCGTTGGAGGCGGCGGCGCTGTGCGGCAACCTGGACGCCGTACGCTACCTGCACGAGCAGTGCGGGTGCCGGCTCACCGCAGTCGCCTTCTCCAGCTCAATAGAGGCGGACAGCCTCCCCACCGCCGCCTGGCTGCTGCAGGCCGGCTGCCCCTTGCCCCCGTCCGACGTCCGCCACGTGGAGGATTGCGTCTACGTGAAGGCTGCTGGCCGGGGCAGCCTGGGGATGGTGCAGTGGCTGCTGGAGCAGGCCCACAGCCCGCTCGTGTACGACGCCGCCTTGCTGGAGCAGTTCGTGGCGGCGTGGGCCTCCCCTGTGCACGGCCTGGGGCCGGAAGGCCTGGACGGCCGATCCGTGGGTCATGGGGCGGGCGACGGCGATGGCAGTGGCGACAAGCTGCTGTCCGCCGTGCAGCTGCTCATGCGGGCGGGTTGCAAGGTGGGGCATGGCGTTATTGTGTCAGCCGCCAGGCGCGGGGACCTGCGGCTGGTGCAGGCGCTGCATGCGACAAGGGAGTGCCCCCTGGGGGTGCGCGTGCTTGCAGCGGCGGCGGAGTCGGGGTGCGAGGCGCTGGTGGAGTGGCTGGTGGGCGCGGGGTGCGGCATGCTGGTTGCACACGCGGGCGATAAGAGCCCGTACCTGGCTGCCGCGGAGCAGGGAGACCTGGCCATGATGAGGGCCCTGAGGAGGCTGGGGGTGCCGTGGGGCAGGGGGTTGCTGTACCAGGCTGTGGCAAGCGGGCTGCCGTACAGCGTGCTGAGGTGGCTGCGGGGGCAGGGGCTGATAGGCGGTGTTGGGGAGGCGGACGCAGCGTTGCAGTGCTTGTCAGAGGAGTCGGAGGACCAGGAGAGGTTGAGCGACGAGGACAGCGAGGAGGAGAGCGAGGAAGACAGTGAACAGCAGGAGGAGGAGAAGGAGTGGCTGCGGGAGTGGCTGTGGGACCTCGCGGACGGGGATGTCTTGTGAGATGTTGGCGGTACTTGTTGTGGTGACACTAGCCTTTGCAAGAATGGAGGGGAGCCGAGTATGACCTCGCAATCACGATGCGGACAACAGGTGGCTGGGCGTCTTATCAGTTTTGGCGAGGGGACGTGATGTTGCGGAACACATCAAGTCTGTGTTGGTAGGGCGAAGTGCCCAGTTGTGTACAGGCGGTGGATGCGGCTGTAGCAGCCTTGCATGGCCGGCTTGCGCCCGTACCCTGGTGTGCACGAGAGCAGCATGAAGCAGACGGCCCGGTGCGTTGTCCAGAATAGGAACAGCGCAGCTAGCGGCAAACACTAAGCTCCTCCTGGCTTCCTTGCCAAGCTTGAAATGAGAACTCTTGAACTGGCGAATTCCGTGCGAGTCGTTGTTCGGTAGACGGTTGCTGCGCCTGGCAGGGGAGACCTCGATCCAGGTGCCTGTGGCGAGGCCCTCTAGAGGCGTTGATTGAGGTCTCAGGGGAGGTCCCAAGGGACACACGGTTTAAGCACGTTGCAACTGGGCAGCACAGGCTTTGCAGGCGTGCATACTGTATTGCTGCGTACAGGCATCATGCTTGGTGCGTGCCAGGGCACAATCGTGTGAGTAAGTAAGTAAGTTTGTTACATTGTGCGGGTGCTTACGCCCCAATGCAACTACCCGTATACGAACCATCGTGTGAAAGGCATGTGGCTGCGGGCTCCGGTCAGGTCAAGGTAGGCGGGCCTTGGACCCTTGGTGTCCGTCTGCAGAATGTACACTCCTGATTGTCTGTAGAGGCAGTGGGAGCGGCGGAAAATGTGTATTCCCAGCGACCAAGCCCTTCCATGTTTTGCCCTGTGGGCGGGGCCCGTATGGGCATGATAAGCTCCTTCAAGAAGCATCGCCTGCTACAACTGCCAGCTCCTAGTAAAGCGCGTGTGTGCCTTGGGTGTTTCCCCTCAAGCTAGCCCAGGGGTAGTGTGCAGGCCTCCCGACGGATGTAGCTAGCGAATGCACAAGATAGTACAGCCACAGTTCCTGTAGCATTTCCACCTCACTGCTACTTTCGGCTTCATCTGCGCACAGGCTGAGTATAGGCAGCAGTCAAGTGATCTGAGGCGCTACGTATACCAGAAGAGCCACTTGGAGGGGTTGGGAGCCTGGAACCAGGGGAGACCTGTGTGGTCGTGCCATGCCACGTGCCGCTACCTAAGCAGCTATTTGCATAACTGCTGCATTTGCCCACAGTTTCTGTCAGGCAAGCCTTAACAGTTTCGCGATAAAGCCTGCTTGTCGTTGAGACTGCCCTCTGCATACGCATACGTTTTGTTTACCGAGCACTACAAGAAGCAAACCTTGAATACCTCAACCACATAGCGTTGTTCGTAACCATGCCAGGAGTGGAAGCAAAGCCGGCGGCAGCGCCGCCCGAAGAAGAAGAAATGGAAGACGAGCCTGACGAGGTTGGGCAGCGCGCCTGTCAGGTTTCTCAGGAATCATTATCGCAATCCTTATAGCATAAACCAACACAAACGCTAAGGGAGTCTGTTGTGACGGCCAGCGCCTTCGTAAGCACGTCCGGCAGGAGCTTTCGGCGTCGCTTTTACACTTCGTTGCCTTCTTATGGGAAATTGCTTGCAGGTTTCTTGGAACCTGGGATTTGTCGAGGAGCCGGAGTCGCCTCAGCTGCTGCTCCGTCACCGCTTCCCCAGCAAAGTGGGCGGCAGGCCGGTAGGTCCAAGGGTGTCCCCGCACCCCATCCGCACACAGCATGTTCCCGGCAGCAGCAGCAGCATGCAACAGCTTGCAAGGCTTGCAAGCATGCATGCTGCACGCCTGGTTTGTGCTTTCCAGGTTTGCGAGATGGTGCCGGCCTGCTGGGTACTGTCGTCTGCCAAGCGATACAGCCCACACGTGACGCACTGCACCTGCCTTTCGTACACCTCGTTCCGGATCAGCCTGCAGACCGCAACTATAGCAGCACCATTACCCGCCCGGTGTAGTCGTACTCAGGGACAACCGGAGCTGGGCCCCTGCCATGTCCTGCCCCCTCCGCCCCTTATGTTTCATTGCGTCGCTGGACCGCCGTGCGACAACCAACACATCAACGCACCTTCACCACTGGAACCCACACTCCTACTCCACTGCCTTTCACTGCATGTCCCCCTTGCGCTACACACAGCTCACCATCCCACTTTTTCCCCGTGCTCGCACGTGCTCCAATCTGCCCAGGCGTGGCTTGACCCCGTTCGTCTGCCCAGCCGGGGGCAGCTGACCTGCAGTGCCAGCGGGAAGCCGCTGGACTTCCTAATGCAGGTGGGTAAGCGTAGCACGCGAGGAGACCGTGTAAGGCGTCAGGGAAGCTCGAAAAAGGCTCATGCAGGTGGCTTCGCACGCGGCCGTTAGTGAACGATTATAAGCACTGCACCCAAGAGAGAAGGGGGGGGGGGGGGCAAGTGCAAGCAGCATGTGTAGCGATGCAGTTGCGGGGACACAAGCATATTAGCAAGCAGGTTCTAGTAGAGGGCGAAGCAAGTGGCATGTGTGTGCGTGCGGTTTTGGGCGGGAAGCCGCTCGGCTTCCGCATGCAGGTGCGCCCTCACGTGTGCACCGCTTTCCCGCACTGTACGGCAGGGCCCAATGACGATGGCCGGGCTTTGGGGGCCTGCCCGGGCATGTCGGGTTCGGTTCGGTGTCGAATAGGGGCGTTCGGTTTCCTACTGGTCACTCCTGCCTCTGCTGCAAACGGCAAACCACCTGCAACGCACGCCGTCTCCTCTTCCACCCGTAGCTGTACGCACCAGTGGAAGATGATGCTGAAACAACACAGTTGGACAATTGCACGTTTCGGCTTCGAGCACGTTTGTATGATTGAGATTGTCTGTAGTCTTCGACGCCTCATCCCGCATGCCCCCGGTCCTTCCCTCCCGCAGCTGTACGCCCCCGTAGACGCCAACCCTGTCAACGCCTTCCACCGCTCGCTATTCCTATTCATCAGCCCAGAGGTAGGGCTGAGTATGCGCGGTATGCGTCTCCAGCGTGCATTTCCGGGACACAACAGCTCTGCAAACAAGTTGGGCTCGCAGCCTCCAACTGGGTCGCTGAAATAGTGCAACCGTTCCGGTGCGGCTGCCCTCGCTGCACACAATACACCGTGCACCCCGTAAATGTAGGTTATGGTACGGCTTTCGTTTAGATTAGCGAAGGCAGCTAACTGGCACCCTCTGATACATGTATGTGGTCCCCCACATGCAGGGCGGGCGGCTGACGGAGCCAGGGGCTGTGCGGCTGCTGCGGTGCCAGCTGCCACGTGCCAACCCCTACTACCCCCCGCAGCCGCCAAAGGACAAGGATCGGTACCCGCCTGCACTCCAGGTGGGCTGGTTGTCCACAGTTACGCGGGGGGGCGGGGGCATGACTCATGCAGCGCCTGCGCACGTGCATCGCAGCGGAACCAGACTGCCACGACTGCAACGTACTTGGTTGCCGTACAGTTGATGAGGAATCAGGCACTTGATGCCGTACAGTATGGGTCATGGGCCGGGGACGGGATGCTGGCCAGCAGATCCGTGCTAAGGGTTGCGGCAGGCAACCGTACCCCAGCTCGTTGGAGTGCTGTTGGTCTTAGGTTACTCCAGGTGTTGTTTGGCTTGCAACAAGGTGCGCAGCTGCGCACGACTGTTTACATTCCACCGTTAACCTATTTGACAATTGCGCTCTTGACAGGATGCCGACCTGGCCGCCAGCCGTAGCCTGGACCCCTGGCGGTCCGTTGACCACGAGCGACCGGCAGCTTCCTCCACCTCCTCGCCTGCCTCCGGTTCCAAATCCTCCAAAGGGAAAAAGGCGGCGCCTGCCGCTGCTTCCTCCATATCAACCGCCACAACTACCGCATCCGCAGGCGCGGCGGAGGGCGGGAAAGCAGGGGAGGCGGCGGGGGCCGAGGCGGTTGGGGCGGTTGGGGACTGGCCGCCGCAACGGCCAACGACCCACGGGCCGGGGGGGTTATACCCGGAGTACGAGTTGGTGGTTGAGCCGGAGGATGACTACAAAGATGAAGAGGATGAGGAGGAGGGTAGCAGCGGGGAGGACGAGGATGCGGAGAGCAGTGGGAGTGGCAGCGAGGCGGGAGGGGCGGGCGGCGGCGGGGCAAAGGCGGCGGGGCGGGGGCAGAGTCAGGGGCAAGGAGGGGCGGCGGCGCACGGGAAAGGCGTGGCGGCGGAGGTCAGAGAGTGAGTGGGACTGGTTGAGGTGGGGTGGGGTGGTTGTGGGGCAGGGACGGGGCGGATGTAGTTAGGGGAGGACCAGGGCGTCTTGGGAGCTGCGCAGTCAGCAGGTGTGCTGCATGGGGTCTGTGGCACGTGCGCACCAGGCGAACGGGGCAGGGCCCTTCGTGGCACGTGGCAAAGTCCGTTGCGCCTACGTGAGGGGCGCCTTGGATTACGTGTCTACCAGACTACGGTACCACAGGTATCGCCTGCGGCCCCTCCCCTACCCCTTCCCAGGGCGTTGGCCGCCTATCGCTCCCATGATACCGCCACATCGCCGCGCGACCCTCTGCTGCCGAGCTGCCCCTTCCTCGGCTCCCCTTCCCTGACTTCGTCTTGTCCTCATGCACACCCTTCCCCAGGGCGCTGGCCGCCTACCGCTCCCGCGTTGCCGCCGAGGGCGAGCTGGATGAGGAGGAGCTACCGCCCGACGTGGTGGCAGCGCTGGAGGCGGGGGCCGCGCCGGAACAGCGCGCGTTTGCGGTGGGTAGACCATTGCAGGACACACGATTACATTCATATGACGGCGACCGGGCAGCATGCGTTCACAATGAGAGGATTCCGGTCGAAGGCGTGCGCGCGGTGGACACGTGCCCCTGTCATCGCGTCATTGCTCGTCCTCGCTTGGCTCCTGCAAAACGGGCTCTCAAAGCGGGGCCAAAGGAGGTGTATGCAATGTAGCTGTCATGGTCGCGACTCGCGAGGGGTGACGACGATCCCGCGCCGCGCATGGGATGGGTTGCACGAGTTGGGCATGTGGTCGGGCAAGGCGAGCAACGGCCACCCCGTGTACGCATGAGAAGGATAGAACACGCACCTTCGTGCTTCGGCTCATATCGCATGTTTTTCCAATCACTGAGGCGGTTGTACGGTGACACGCTACGGTGCATGTGATGCATGCCCTTGGCGCCCACAGGACTTCCAAGCCCGCGTGTCGCTGGCCCCTGAGCAGGTGGTGCGGTATTGCCACCAGGTGGGCCGTAACTCGTGTGGGGGTGGGGGAAGGGGTTGTACATGAAGGGAGGTGGCGGCACATGAAAGGGTCAGGGCGGTAGTTGCGTGCGTGCATCTTTTTGGTGGGAAGGGGAGGGACGCTGTTCAGGGGGCTGGTGGCGGTCGTTCGCCGCGTACTGTTGCGGAGTGGGAAGGGGAACGGGGAGCGCTGAGGTGCACCGTCGGAGTGCCGGCGCCAGCTGAATCCGTCGCCCCGCTGCACGCGCTTGCTAGGGTGTGCGTGGGCTGTCTGCAATGCTGCGTGCCAACGGCACATTGCATTGAAGCCGCTTGGCCAAATTGAGCTTGGGGCGGACCCACTTGCATTGACTTATGCATGGCTCTGCGTGGCTTTGTTGATCACCATTTAAGCCGCCACGAATGGCTGCCGTCCCGCAAGACGGCCGCTGTGGCCGAGTTGCTTGTGTCATGTTCGAATGACCAGGGACTCATTACTATTAATAGCTATGCGACCATCCTTGTTGCACGTTGTCCCCCCGCAGGACGGCGCGCAGCCGCTGTGGCCCTCGGCGCACGGGCGGCCGGGCCCAGGCGACATCCCGCCCTGCACCAACTGCGGGGCGCCGCGCAAGTTCGAGTTCCAGGTGCGTGTCATCTGCATTGGGACGCACATTGGGACGTGGCACGTGAGGTATGCGTGTGTTGGCTGCGCCTGCCGCCGCGTGCGATACTAATACGCCCCGTCTTGGCGCTGCGCCTGGTGCCACAGCAGTACCTGCTGGCGCTGCTGTTTCTGAAATGGCGCCACAGCCAGGCAGGAGCCAGCTACCCCCACACCCAGAGGTCCTGAAAGCCCAAACCCACCCACCCACACCCTCCCCACCTTCAAACACCGCCTCCCCTCGTGCTCAACGCCCTGCTGTGCCACCTGCCGTACGCCTTGCTCCATACGCCGTACATGCGCTGCCCCTGACCGTGCCGTACACCTCGCTCTGCCTGCCGTACAGGTGCTGCCCCAGCTGCTGCACTATTTGAAGCTCGACGAGGAGGACCCGGCCTGCCCCGACTGGTCAACGCTCGTGGCTTACACGTGCAGCGCGTCATGCGACCCGCGGGCCGGCGGGACGGGGGTTTCGGAGCCGCAAGGGGCGCCAGGGGAGCCCGGGGGCCAGGCGGGGGCGAGCGGCGAGGGCGGGGGCGCGTACCTGGAGGAGTTTGTGTGGGTGCAGGGGCCGGCGGGGCCGGAGGAGGGTGGCATGGAGGGGTTGGCGGAGGGGGAGGAGGAGGGGGAGGAGGAGGATGGGTGAGGGAGTGAGGAGAGGGAGGGGAGAGAGAGAGTGGGGGTATGCGGGAGCGTGGAGTGGGAGTGGAGGGTACTGATGCTTATGGGTGGAGGTGTGAGGCAGTATGAGGCTGGGATGCGGGAAGCTGAGGGTGGGGTTTCACGTGGTCTAGTCGCGCAGAGTTTACGTAAATGACAACTGTCTGCGTGTGGACCTAAGGACAGGTCGTGTAGGCGGTAGAAATCAGAGGGGTCAAAACAGGCCTGCGAACTAAGCACAGGTTGCCAGGTGGCAAGTGGTGCACTTTTGAGCCGTGTCAGCTGACGCAGGCTGACAAACTCACTATACGGCCAGGAATGGAATCCTGCTAGGAACAGGAATCGACGTACAGGAAT
>VFQN01000791.1_pt1 | contig 56764 bp, 86 predicted proteins | sample 3512371 | NCBI WGS metagenome assembly VFQN01 (sample SAMN10412370, study PRJNA504923) | tailings metagenome | isolation source: Replicate 2 from Balatoc abandoned mine | place: Philippines: Itogon, Benguet | collected 2017-08-28
TGGTCGAGGCGGGTTGGGAGCGCCCTGCCCAAGGCCAGGCACGGGGGGAGGCTGAACACGGAAAGAGAGCGGGGGGGGGGGCGAGAGGGGGCGGCGGGGGGGGGGGGGGGGGGGGGTAAAGCGCACCTGGCAGCAGCAACCGCTGTGACAGCATCAGGAGCAGCAGCATCGTAACCACTTCCTGATCCCGCGTGTGGACCCCCGACAACCGCTCTGCAGGCGCAGACCTGCCGTACTCAGGGGAGGACACGCCACCGCAGCGCGGTGCCTGGGGACCCCCAACTCCTCCACCACCGCAGCTACAATCTCGTACGAGGCAGCTGCGGTAACACTAGGGGCGGCAGGGGAGCAGGAGCAGCAGCAGGGCTGGTTGTGGAAGGCGGAGCAGGATGGTGAAGCAGCGCATGAGCAGCGCTGACGTGGCGGCCGAGGTGGCCTGCCTGCGCCAGCGCATCCTGGGGCTGCGTGTGGCCAACATTTACGACCTCAACGCGAAGGTAGGGGGCATGGGGGTGGCTTGTGGGTGCGAACGCGGGTTAAAGTCACCAGGGCCTGGGCTGTTAGGACGTGCCGGAGCCCCGTCGGCCTGTCCTCTGCACACGGCACAGGCGAGGAGGGGCTGGGGCGGAGGGGGACCGCACTCGGCGGACCTGCCTCCTCGGGGCCTGTGTCGGGTGCCACGGTTCGGGGGCACGCCCGGGAGTCCGGGGTGCAGCGGAGGGCGTGCGGACGGGTGAAGGCAACGCGGTTGCACCAGTACGGCAGTCCCGGGGAGCACACGCCTGCCATGGGTGGTGTGGGCGGGGCCGGCGGCCTGCATGGGGCTGAGGGTTGGCGGGACGGCGCCCACACGCCAACAAGTCGCAAGGCGCCGTAGCAGGGGCAGGGAGTAAGGGCTACGTGCGTAGGCAGCTAGGTGCCTCGGCACAGGCGGGCAACCGCCGGGACTTGTACGGCGGCGGCGGCCAGTTCACGACGCGCTGCTGTGGGGCTGCCGGTTGGCGGCCGCATCTGCCTTCTGGGACTTGGCCCTTGGCTCCTGCAGCCTGCAGCTAGACCGCCCTTTGGGCGTCGGCAACAGGCACGCACACTGCCCCGATTGCCACGTGGCCTAGGACAGGACGACGTGCAGGCCAGCAGCCCCAGGCCCCTAGGCTGCCACTGTGGTCTCGCACCCCAGCACCCACCCCCGCCTGCCTCCTCCTGCTCCACCTGTGTCCACCACCGCCGCCTCCTGTTGCAGCGGCCCCCTTTTCCAGCAGCAGCAAACTCTTGCCACCCCCTGCCTCTGCTCCCGCCACACAACCCTGGCACAGACCTACGTCTTGAAGCTGGCCCGCAGTGGGGAGGATGGGGAGAAGGTGTACCTGCTGCTGGAGAGCGGGGCGCGCTTCCATACCACTCAGGTGGGTGGGTTAGCTGTGTGTCGTAGGTGTGGGTTAGGGGCTGGTACACTTGCTGCTGGAGAGCGGGGCGCGCTTCCACATTACAAAGGTATGTGGGTTAGCGCGTGTGTCGAAGGTGTGGGTCGAGTCCGGGGCGGATGTGCTGCCTGATAGCTGGGTCCGCTTCCACACCACTCAGGTACAGTGGCTGTACCAGTTGTACCTGTCTTTGCTGTTCAGGCCGTCTGTCCGTTACTGCTGAAACGCCAAGCCTCAAGGAGGGTGCAGGGATGTCGAGTGGTTTACTCCTGTCACACACCCATACTTCCCACACCCACCCGTCATCACCTCACTCTTTAGGTGCTCCGCGAGAAGGCCTCGGACCTGCCCTCCAATTTCACGCTCAAGCTGCGTAAGCACTGCCGGACACGGCGCGTGGAGGCCGTACGGCAGCTGGGCGTTGACCGCTGCATGGAGCTGACCCTGGGGTCGGGGGCGGCGGCGGTGCACCTGGTGCTGGAGATGTACGCGCAGGTGGACAGGGGTGGTGGTGGCAGGGGGCTGGGGATGTGTGTGTTAGGAGGTGTGGGCGTGTGGGTGTGGGGTACGTGGTGCACCTGTTGCTGGAGACGTATGCACAGGTAGGCGGGGGGGACGCAGGCTGGAGGAGGGTACCTGTGTACAAGGAAGTGTGGCGCACGTGGTGTGCTTTGTGCTGCCGTGTATTCCTGATGATGGAGGCCTCCTGCGCCATGCGCACATGTCCGCCAAAGGCCGCCGGGCCAGCGGTAGGGCGAGTGAGCTGCAGGCACAGGTTGGAAAGCTTTAGATGCCGCATCGCACGTATTGCTCCGCATCACTATGCACGTTACCAGTACCTGGTCTTCCCCCGAAGGGCAATATTGTGCTGACCGACTCCAAGTACGAAGTGCTGACTTGATCCACGGACACAGTGTTGGCACTGACACCAACATTAATGTTCTTCCCGACCCCGCTTCTTCCGCAGGGCAACATCGTGCTGACTGACTCCAAGTACGAGGTGCTGACGCTGCTGCGCTCTCACCGCGACGACGCCAAGGGGCTGGTCATCATGGCGCGCCACCCCTACCCCATGGCGGCCGTGCGCCTGGCGGCACGTGTCACGCCCCAGCAGCTGGACGGGGCGGCGCCGGGGGCGGACAGCTACAGGGGTGAGCGGTGGAAACAGTCGTGTACTGCACCGTGTGCGTTGTGCATCTCCAGTACTGCACAGTACTGCACAGGGTGTGAGCGCGTGCAGCGGTGCCCGGGGCGGACAGCTACAGGGGTAAGCGGTGGGAACAGTACTGCTCCGTGTGCATTGTGCCTCTCCAGTACTGCTCTGTCCCGCACAGTACTGTACAGCACTGCACAAGGTGCGCGCGCCTGCGGCGGCGCCCGGGGCGGACAGCTACAGGGGTGAGAATGGCGCCGCTGTCTGTGATCTAGGTGTAATCGCCATACACCCGGAAGAGGAGGAAGCGGAAGCGTTGGGTTATGACAAAAAGCTTAGGCCGTGGGGGCTGGGGAAGGGGAGTTGATAGCGCAACTGTCAGATGCACGGACCAAGAATGGGTACAGCCTGAGTTGGAATTAGAGTGCCGTTACTTTTGCGGAAGCAGTGCAACGGCGGTTGCAGAAGGCGCCGTACCTGTGTCTTACGTCTTACCAAGCCTGGTCCTATCCTGCCCGCTTGCACCCATTTCTCCCCTGTCCTTAGCCCTGCTGACCGCCGTCCTGCCGTACGGCCCAAACATCGCGGAGCACGTGGTCATGGACGCCGGGCTGGACCCAGCAGCCCCCGTGGAGCTGGTGCCGGCGCCGCAAGGGGAGGAGGACTCCCCTGCCGCCGATGCAGCGGCGGCGCCCGCCGCCGTGGACGCTGACGGCGTCCCGGTGGGCGTCGGGCTCGGCGGCGGCGGCGAGGAGGATGACGAGGCAGGGGCGGCGGCGGGGGTTGGCGGCGGCGGTGCAGAGAAGGCGGCAGGGGCCCCGGCGCGGAGCGGGGTGCTGCCGGAGGGTGTGCGGAGCGCGCTGCTGGGGGCCCTGGGGCGGCTGGATGAGTGGTTTGCGCGGATGGAGGCGGGGGAGGTGCCCCGGGGCTACATCACGCTCACGCCGCCGGGTGGGTCCGGGGATGGGGGTGGGGGACTGGGGGTTGAGTGGAAAAGGGTTCTGGGGGGAGCTGTTTAGCCCGTTTAGATCAGGGTCCGCTAGACGTGCACGCAGGGTCGACTGTGTGGCATAATTCATATGTCAGACGGGGGGAAAGGCATGCAGGGATCAGGGATGTAGCTTTGGGTGTGGTGTAGCTATGAGCTTCAAGTTGTGGCGAGGAGTCTTCGGGGCTGGCTGGGCTCCCGCACAGCTAGCTTCGTGGCTAGGCACCCTGCCGTGACTGCAGCTACTCCACCTCTGCCACCGCGTGGTGTGGATACATACCCTGCCCTGAGGGGTCGCTCGGGGGTGGTGTTAAGACCTGGTTGCAAGTCAGCTCGATACTGCATTTTAACGGTGGGTGTGAGAGAACTTACAGTTTTCATGGTCCCGCCGCAGGCAGCAGCGCTAAATCCAACAAGAAGAAAGCCAAGAAGGGCGGGGCCGCCGCCGCCGCCACCCCTGACGGCACCTCCGCCGCCGCCGCCACCACGTCTTCCGCCGAGCCGCTGAGCCTCGACGCCGCCGCCTCGGCCGTGGCGGCGGGCGAGCTGGTGTACGGCGAGTTCAACCCGCTGCCGCTGCTGCCGTACAAGGACATGCCGTACCTGGACCTGCCTTCGTTCGACGAGGCGCTGGACGAGTTCTACTCCAAGATCGAGGGCCAGCGGGCGGACATCGCTCGCGCCGAGGCCGAGCGGAACGCGATGTCGCGCCTCGACAAGATCAAGGCCGACCAGGTACGGCAGCGCGTGCGGTGACATGCAAATGATGAGGGCAGGGGTGCAGCACAAGCAAACGACTTGTAGTCAAGCGCTGTGCGTAGACCCTTTGTGCTAGGGACCAGCTGCGAAAGGCATTGAAGGGATGCCATGCCGCACCTCCGACTGCCGTCCTGGCACACTCCCGGCGCCAACAGCCCCTCCCTTCAGGGCTCCTACGCTGAGTCTCTGCCGTGCCAGGCTGCTGCCCTTGTGGGATGTGACACACTCGCTAACCAGTCTCTCGCGTGTGTCCACCCACCTGCCCAACCCGACAGGGCTCACGCGCCACGGCGCTGCTGCTCTCTTGAGGCATCGCGCTCGGCTTCTGTGTGCAGCAAAGTGCAAACCTTGCGAGTGTCTGTCCACCTTACCCACCTGCCCCACCTGTCCCACCCTTCTATAGGGCTCCCGCGCCGAGGCGCTGCTGCGCCAGGCCGACGAGTGCGAGCTCAAGGCGCAGCTCATCACCTACAACCTGGACGCAGTGGACGCGGCGCTGGCAGCAGTTAACGCCTCCCTGGCCACAGGTGGGTGGTGGTGTGTATTGGCGGGTGTGTATTGAGGTGGGCTGCAGCTGTGTCACCTACAACCTGAACGCGGTTGACACGGCGCCCACGGCGCTGGATGCCTCCCTAGCGACATGTGGGCGTGTGATTGGGTGTGTTTTCGAGGTTGGAGGTTGAAAGTGCTTTTGAGGTTGAAAGTGTGAGTGCACTCTAGCCCAGTTCCTGTTGGCATGTGCAGTTGTGGCCACGGGTTTGAGCCCCCTGCACCTCCTTGCCCCGCACGCACGCAGGCATGGACTGGACAGACCTGGAGACGCTCATCCGCGATGAGCGGCGCGCGGGCAACCCCGTTGCCTCGCTAATACACAGCCTGCAGCTGTCGGACAACGGCGTCACGCTGATGCTGGCCAACACGCTGGACGGGGAGGGGGAGGAGGGGGACGAGGAGGCCAACACGCGCAAGGCAGTCAAGGTGGGGTGGCAGATGTACTCGTGTGTATTCAGTTTCCCCGTTGGGCTCGCTGCCCAGGCCCCTGGCAGTCCCGGTCTTGCAAAACACATGCACGTGCCTGCCACACGTGTAACAACTAACAGTCCGAACCGCTGTCCACTCCCCCGCCCCATCATCAGGTGTCCGTGGACCTGTCCAGGGGACCTCCCCTGCTGCCGCACGTTGCAACCGTTCACCAGGTGCCTGCGGGACCTGTTCCTGTCGGCCCACATCCACACGTTAACACGCACCCTTAGTTATCTGCCTCGAATATTGTCTGACGACCTCTGTCCACTCCCCGCGCCCACCAGGTGTCTGTGGACCGGTGTCTCAGCCTGTGAAGGCCAGGGGACCTCCCCTGCCTGCTGCCGCATGGCTGTAACCTTTCATGCCCTGCTGCCCCCACCCCGTCCACCAGGTGTCCGTGGACCTGTCGCTGTCCGCCCACGCCAACGCCTCCGCCTACTTCGACCAGCGGCGCAAGGCCCTGGCCAAGCATGCCAAGACGCTGGCGGCAAACGCAGCGGCGTTTGCGGCGGCGGAGAAGAAGGCGGAGCAGCAGCTCAAGCAGGTGGGTTAGCTGCATGTGGGTGGGGTTGGGGTCTGGAGTGGCGCTGGTGTGTGTGGGGTTACAGTTATGGGTCATCGGCGACAGCAGACGGAAGGAGAAGGAGGCGGGGCAGCAGTTCAAGCAGGTGGGGTAGGGGGTGTGGGCTGGTGAACGTACTGGCTTGTTGCTTGTGGGTTGCCCTGAGGAGAGCAGTACCAGCTGGGGATGCGGTGGATGCGGTGCGCGGCAGATGCGAGGGGACGGAGGCAGGTGCAGGGGTTGGCAAGCTGCAGTCGCTTCGGAGTGAAAACTGGCAGGCAAAGAGGAACGCCATGCACATCAGAGCGTTGGCGCAGACCCTCACACCCAGATTTAAAACGCCTGAGAAGTTATCAAGTTGAAAAATTAACACGATTAGTCGGTTCGGCTTTGCGTCCCCTTTCCAGCACCTAAAGGTGCCCACCCCATGTGCCAACACACGTACCTGCAGGTCCGCGCCACGCCAGCCTGCAACCGTTAAAGCATCAAATATGTACGACATGTACCGACGTGTACGACATGCACCGTGCTGCCCCGTGCCTGCAGGTCCGTGCCGCACCCGCTGCGCTGCAGCCTGTGCGCAAGCCCATGTGGTTCGAGCGCTTCCACTGGTTCGTGTCCAGCGAGAACTACCTGTGTGTTAGCGGCCGCGACGCGCAGCAGAACGAGCTGCTGGTCAAGCGGCACCTCAAGCGGGGCGACGTGTACGTGCACGCCGAGCTGCACGGTAGGGTGTGGGGTAGGGGCGTGGGATGTGTGTTAGCAGTGTTGTGGCAGCAGAACGAGCTGCTGGTCAAGCGGCACCTCAAGCGGGGCGACGTGTACGTGCACGCCGAGCTGCACGGTAGGGTGTGGGGTAGGGGCGTGGGATGTGTGTTAGCAGTGTTGTGGCAGCAGAACGAGCTGCTGGTCAAGCGGCACCTCAAGCGGGGCGACGTGTACGTGCACGCCGAGCTACATGGTGCGTGTGGGGTAAGGGCGTGGGCTGTGTGCTAATACACTGCACTGTCTGGTCATGGTGCGCCTGTTGCAGAGAGCGTGTCCGTGTCCGTGCATGCGGGGCCCTGGACGCGAGCGGGTATCTGGAGCACTCTGACACCCCCCGGAGGGCCGATGCTGACGCGCTGTTATTGGAGCGGTTGGTGTGGTGATAAACCAGGTCTTTCAGCTTTTGGCCGCAATGTGCAAGATCGCCGCCAGTCGTGCGCCTTCCTGTACACGCCCCTCCATGCCCCGTCCCTCAACCGCAGCCCCTCCTCGTCCTTACCTGCTTGCCCGTCTCCTCGCCTCCGCTCTCCCTTCCTTGACCCTACCCCCATGGCCCCTCGCCCCCACCCTCAGGTGCCTCCTCCACCATCGTCAAGAACCCCACCCCCGACCAGCCCATCCCGCCGCTGACGCTGCAGCAGGCGGGCTGCGCCTGCGTGTGCCGCAGCAGGGCCTGGGACTCCAAGATAGTCACCAGCGCCTGGTGGGTGCACCACCACCAGGTGAGGGGGCACGGGGGCAGGGGACGTGTGTGTTAGGTTGTGCGTGTGTTAGGAAGGTGGAGATAGACCTAGCGCCTGTCGGTGCACCGCGAAGGTGGTCGCACGTTGAAGTGTGCGTGTGGCAGGCGCAGCGACAGGCACTAGCGCTTATGCAACAATACCGGTACCCGGTGCAGCTGGACGAGGGGTGACGTGCGGGTGGATGGGCTATGCTCTGGCACCGCAGCACCGAAGCACCCTGAGCTCAGCCCCCTTGACTCAGGCCTATCACGCCTGCCACATCACACTCCGCTTGCACACCCACTGCGCAATTTAACCATGTACCCTTCTCCATCCCTCTTTCCATCCCATCCTCACCACCAATACCATCATGCTAACCCTAATCCGCACCGCCATCGCCCCTCTGCACCGCCCCCAGGTGTCAAAGACCGCCCCCTCCGGCGAGTACCTGCCCACCGGGTCCTTTATGATCCGCGGCAAGAAGAACTTCCTCCCCCCGCAGCCACTGGTCATGGGCTTCGGATTCCTGTTCAAGTGAGGGCAGGACAGGACAGGGGGAACGGGGCAGTTACATGCAGGCGGTATAACAGCCATGCTGGCATCGGCAGCGGCCTTCGCTGAGAAGAGGCACGAGCTTTCTCTTGTCCATGCAGCAGGTCTTGTTGGGAGTTGAGAGCCTCTGCAGTAAGCCTTACCTGCATGTCTGTTTCACGCCGTACTTATGCCGTACATGTCCCTGCCGTACACAGGCTGGACGACAGCTGCATCGCGGCGCACCTGGGCGAGCGCGCCGTTCGCTCGCTGGACCCCGACGCCATGTCGGTCATGGGGCCGGGCCAGGGGGGGGCGCGCCGGGGGGCGCTGTCAGGCGACGAGGAGGAGGACGGTGGGTCTGGGTCTGGTGCATTCTGGAGGGCGGGTGAGGGGGGCGGGCGGGGGGCGCTGCGCCGCGGGGCGCTGGTGTGTGAGTCGCGTGAAGGCGGCGAGGAGGTGGCGGTCTAGTGGGCATGGTGCCGTTGCGTGGTCAATGCAGCCTTTGCTCCTGCGTAAGGGGTTGCTCCGAGTGGGGACGGTGGTGAGGTTGGAGATGGGGGCGTGGGTCTCGTGCTTTTGGGGGCGGGCCAAGGGCAGGGGCGCTGCGCGGCGGGGTGCTGGCAGGTCGGGGTGAAGGCGGCGAGGAGGAGGACGGTGGGCCCGATGTCATTGCTGCTTCCCGTTTTTGGCCCCCTGCAGCCGGAAGCCTGCGTGTGGGCCAAGGGGAAGTGCCGCTACGCCTCGGGAACGCTTAGACCCGCGGCTATTGACGTCTTCGCACAAAACCTTGCGTTGCTCACGTTGCTTTGCAACGCCCCCTTTTTGCTACATACCCTTGATCCAAATGCATGACAGTTGAGATCGCCGAGGAGCCCAGCGATGAGGGAGAGGACGGCGACGGCGGGGCTGGGGAGGCCAGCGGCAGCGGCGCCGCCAGCCGCACAGCCTCATCGGCGCTGACCAACCTGTCGCAGCGGCCGCAGCCGGCGGCGTCGGCGGCGGCGCCGTCGCCGCTGGACCGCTTCCTGGAGGGCTCGTACGACATGCCGTACGGCAATGCCGCAGCCGTTACGGCGACGTACGACCGGTACGGGCTGAGCCACCCGGCGGGGGCGGGGGATGACGGCGACGGCGGGGAGGAGGAGGGTGCCGCGGCGGCGGCGGGCGGGTCCGGGAGAGGGGCTGACGGCGCGGCGGACGGTGGCGGCGCCGCTGGCGGCGCAGCGGGCGGGCGGCGGCATCTCAGCGCCAAGGAGCGCGCGGTGCTAAAGAAGGGTGGCAAGGCAGCAGGCGCAGGTGGCGGCGGGGGTGGCGGGGAAGGCGGCGGTGACGCTGGTACTGCAGGGGAGGGCGGGGATGACGAGTACACGATTGTCCTGGCGGAGGAGCAGGGGCCTGCGGCGGCGGCGCCTGGGGCGAAGGGAGGGAAGGGTGGTGCTGCCGCTGGCGGCAGCAAAGGGCCAGCGGCAGGGGCTGCGAACGGCGGTGGCGCAAAGGCGGCAGGCGGCAAGCAGCAGCAGCAGCAGCAGCAGCAGCAGGGTGGCAAGGCGGCCGGGGGGCAGGTGCAGGGTGGCAAGGGGGCAGCAGGGCAGCAGCAGCAGCAGGGCGGCGGAAAGGGGGCAGCGGCGCAGCAGCAGCAGGGTGGGAAGGGCGGGAAAGGAGGGCCGGCGGCGGCGGCGGCGGTGCTTCCGCAGGCGGCTGGCGGCGGCCAGCGGGGCAAGAAGGCCAAGGCGGCGAAGGCCAAGGCCAAGTACGAGGACCAGGTGCGTTCCCAGCAACACGTTCAGAGGCAATGAGAGAAACGTGACCGTGCAACCGTACGGTGGCGGAAACGGACAGGACACACTTTTGGGCCCTGTGCTTACACCTGCCTGACTGGGTTAGATAGGGACGAAAGGCACCCGCTACGGCTGCTAAAAATCGGGAGGCAGGGCATCTTTTGCTGCTGGTGCCCATCCCTGCATGAGTACCATGCCACACACTTAACACACGCCACCATACCCCGCAGGATGAGGAGGAGCGCGCCCTGGCGCTGCTGGTGCTGCATGCACGCCTGGCCATTCATGCTAATACACAGCTAACATACACCACACCACACCACACCCCGCAGGACGAGGAGGAGCGCGCCCTGGCGCTGCTGGTGCTGCATGCACGTCTGGCCATTCATCCTAATACACATCTTACACACAAACCTTTACACACACACCGTAGGACGAGGAGGAGCGCGCCCTAGCGCTGCTGGTGCTGGGCAGCGCCGGCGAGAAGAAGAGCCGCTCGGACCGGCGCAAGGAGCGCAAGGACAAGAAGGAGGCCAGCAAGGCGGTGGGGCGTGCGGCCCTGCTTGGGGACGAGGAGGAGCGGAAGCAGGTGGGTGTGGGTTAGGCGCGCGCTGTGGGGCGTGTTGTTGATACACTGGGCTACGCTCACTCGTTCATGGTGCGGCGCGGCTGGGGGCGAGGGTGAGTGGTATGGTGGCATGGATGAGGCACGGTACGGCGTGGGGAGAGCTAGTGCTGGTGGAGCGAGGGGCTTGGGCTAATGCAGAGCGGGGGCACTGGTCCGCGGCGCTGTCAGCGGACGGGAACGTCAGTCCCGTTATCCCACTCAACACACATCCAAATTGTGAACCCACTCCACTTGTGGTGTGGAAGTACCATAGCATTGAAGGCCATGTGAACAAGGCACGTGCTACTGTGCGATCTGCTGTGCTCGCCTCTGCTGCACCTCCTTTTGTGGCTGCGCTTACGGTACATTCGGGCGCCCTTTGCTCCCTCCCGTTTTTCCTTCGTTGTCCGTCAGGCCATCGAGCGTGCTACCGGCAAGCAGTTCGAGGGGCGGCAGCAGCAGGAGGGCGGGGAGGAGGAGGAGGACGAGGAGGAGGAGGGCGCCAGCAGCGGGGAGGGGGCGGACGACGGGGAGCAGCAGCAGCAGCAGCAGGAGCAGGCAAAGGGTGCTGAGGGCGGCGCGGCGGGAGGGGATGAGGACGGGGAGGTGGAGCCGGCGGCTGAGGATCAGGCGGCGATGACAGGTGGGGCCTTGGGAGCAGGGAACGAGGTGTGGAACAGTTCAAGGGGCATCGTACCTTCGGCAGCGTGCGGCAATACGAGCTGCGTTTGGGCCCCTTGCCGCTTTGCGGGGGGCCCGCGCGGCGGGCTGATGTCATGCCCTTGGTAGGTCGGTTCCCTGGGTGGGTAGCTGGCCGGTGAGGGTGCCCTGCTGAGGCCTGCACCGCGCTCCTCCCTGTACTGGTGACTCCTTTCGGCAGGCGAGCCACACCTCAAGCACGTGTGTCGTGCACAACTGCAGCACACACCCCGCGTAACACACAACCCCGCGTATCTGTGAAGCTTTTATCTTTTGTGTCGCCGTCGCTGCGCCGTCGCAGAGGCTGAGCGCGCCGAGATCGCTGCGCTGCTTGCGGAGGAGAACGTGGAGGCTCCTCTGGCGGAGGAGGACGCGGCGCGGCTGTCTGTGCTGGACGCGCTGACGGGCATCCCCAGGCAGGAGGACCTGCTGCTGTTCGCGGTGCCCGTGTGCGGACCCTACGCCGCGCTGCAGGCCTACAAGTACAAGGTCAAGGTCACGCCGGGTGAGCCGAGGGACGTATGGGTGGAGGGAGCCGTAGGCAAAACTGAGTAGCTGTGAAAGGTCGAGGTCATGCTGGGCGAGCTGACGGGCGGATGGATCTAGGGGCGGTACCGGTATGGGATGCAGACCCTTCAGGGTCTGCTTGGTCAAAAGGGATGGGTTTTGTCCGCCCTGTTGGCGTCGCATTGGTCGTACTGGGAGCTGATGAGCCGGTGGCCGTGTGGCGAGTGCCTGCCTGAGTTGTTGGGGTGCCTGTGGCTGCCATGGCTGCCCGCCGCGCGGTGAGACATTGCCACCGGTGCTGCCCCCTGCAGGCACGGTGAAGAAGGGCAAGGCGGCACGGCAGGCCATCGAGCTGCTCACGCGGGGACCAGAGGTCACGCCGAGGGAGCGGGAGGTGGGTGGCGGGTGGCGGCGAGGGAGGGGGACAGGGTAAAGTGGGGTGCACCACTAAGCGGCAGGGTCCACAGGGCAGGTATGATGCACCTGCTCAAAAGTACTCGTTTGTTGGTGCTTCGGTCTCTTCCCGAGATGGAGGGACAGCAACGCGTTGGCGTTACTTTGATACGCCAACACGCATTCCCTGCTGTGCGCATGTTGAAACACTTGCTTTCATGCTCGCCCGCAGCTGCGCTCAGGGAGCGACTGCAGCGCCCGCACGTGATGCGGTCGCTCCCTGAGATGGAGGCCACTTCAAGCGCTGGTGAAACCCATTCATGCCATCCCTGCCCACACACGCTGCCCGCTAATACACATGCACCTGCACCTCCACACTCCAGGTGCTGCGCTCGCTGCCCGAGATGGAGGCCATCAACGCGCTGGTGGGCCCCGGCGTCAAGCTGTCCATGCCTGGGCTGCAGAAGCTCAAGGCGGGCGACAAGAAGAGCAAGAAGGCCAAGGCGCAGGCCCGGGCGGCGGCGGGGACGGCGGGGGCGGTCGCTGAGTGAGGCAGGGGCGGCGTTGGGTGCCTGCTGTTGGTGTTGTGTTCGGTAGTGTAGGTTGTTGGCAAGCGTAAGTGTGGCGGTAGGGGCGGCGGGCGTGGTGGGGAGTGGGGGGCGCGTGATGGCCAGGGGTGAGGCAGCTGTGGTGGCAGGGACAGGGGTGAGGCTGGCTGTGACGCTTGGCGGGCGTGTTGCTGTTGCGGAGGGCGATGTGCTGGTTGCAGTTGTACCAGGTGGAATGCGCTGTCGAATTGGTGGCCAAGCGCGCGATGTGCGACCCGGTCTGTCGGCACCGGGTGGGCGCATTTTACATTGAACACCAGGGGGCAACCCCCACAGTAATGACGCGGAGGGCTAGTTTTTGATCGGGGCTAAGGGACACGAGGAGTTGAGTTGGCTCGGGCCGAGGGCCTCGCCCCTGTGTACGATGGCATGCGTTCCGTGGACCCGTACATACTGTAAGCACAACGGTGCATAACAACCCTAGTCAGCTAAGTCGCACAAACAAGGAGTGACATCCACAAATGCTACCGCTTCTTCAAGTTGCGCATATGCCTCCGCTGCCAGGCGGGTTAGCGCTACTACACCACGCAGTGCACCTGGCAGGCTAGAAACTGCATGGACCTACCCTGCATCAGATGTTGCAGCTACCTGCAGTCCTCAGGCACGCGTTGCAACCTGTCATCCTCTCAGTCTGCTCTCTTAAGGCTCTGCCGCGCCATACATACGAACACAATGAACCACCCTGCATGGCGTGCCCGCAACACACAGCGGCATGCCATCACGCAAACGTGGGACCTAGCCTACCACCTGGGACTTCCGAGTCCTCCCGCGAATCCAGTTGGGGCAGTCTATACAGCGCTATCAAGCCTCCAAAGGCAGGAGCTATCACTCCCCGTCCTCTGCCACCGCCGCAAAGGCCTTGCACTCGGCCTTGTGCCCCTCCCGCCAGTGCGCCCGCTGGCAGTCCGCCCCGCAGTACCGCACAGCCCTGCAGCCGCCGCACTTCTTGAACGGCAGCGCCGCCTCACACACCCCCAGGAAGTTGCCGCAGCCCGGGCCGCCGCACACCCGCAGCCGCGGCAGCGCTGCTGCCATGCTCGCCGGTAAGGCCAGCGGCGGCGGCCGGCTGGCCGGCAGCGCTGCCGGCGGCGGCGGCGGCGGCGGCGGCCGCCCGTCTGGACCCAGCGCCTCCAAGAGCACCTGTGCAATGCTGGTGCCGTCCGCAAGGTGTATCGCCTGGGCGAACCGACAGAATGGGTTGTCCAGGACGCAACGCGACACCCCTGCGAACTGCGGGAAGCCGCCGTACCGCTCGTCAAACGGCTCGCACTTGTCGCAGCCTACGCAGCATGGCACGCCCGGCCGCCGGGGCGGCGTCGCTGCAGCAATGCGCAGCAGCCCAGTCACCGCGAAACTGGCTGCCTGGCCAGGCTCGCTCGCGAGCCCGTACCGTACGGCGGACTGCAGCAGCGCCGCCAGGCACCCGACACACGCGTCGTGTGACACGTGCCAAACACCGCTGTCACCTCCAGCCGCAGCTGCCGCCCTCAGTTCCGCTGGCTGCGTCGTCATCCAGTTTCGCACCCATTCGCTGAGCGTCCGGTGCTTCGCCATCGTCGCCACCCTGCGCCCAATCCCGAAAACCAGGGAGGCTTGGAGAGGAGCGAGCTTGTCCGGCAGCGCAGCCGCCAGGGCGCATGCCGCTGCCAGCAGCCGGTGTGGCTGGCACGCCAGCAGCTGCGCTGCGGGCAGCGGCAGATGCTGCCCCTGCGGCCACAGCTCCACCTGTGCAGCAGCAGCACCTTCCTCACCAGCCTGATCGCGTCCAGCCGTGTGTGCGACAGGACCAGGGGACACCCCGCCGCCGCCGCCGCTGCTGCCTCCGCCGCCAGCTGCCACGCCAGCGGCGCCGCCACGTGGCATGCCACCCGTGCCGCCAGGGCCAGCGTCTCCCGCGCCTCGCCCTCGCAAGCCAACCCCAGGCCCCACGGCGCGTCGTCGCCGTCTCCGTCGCCGTTGCCACTGCCACTGCCGGCCTCCTGCGCTATCCGCCTGAGCATCTCCGCCTCAATTGCTGCACGGCTACGGGATGGCAACCCCAGTTCGAGGCCCTGCACGCCAGCTAACAGCATGCCCAGCACCATTGCCGCCTGCTCCATCACCTGCTGCCGCCCTTGTCCCCGTCCCCGCTCCTGACCCTGCTGCTGCACCCGGGTGCTGCCGCCCTCCGCCCCCCTGTGCGACATGCTTTCCAGCGTCCGAGCCAGCAAGGCCGCACGCTTGGAGAGCGTGTGCAGCAGGCCGAGCTGGTGAGGTCCGCCGCCGCCAGTTGCACCACCAGCCCCTGCGCTGCCATCTGTGTCACCGGCCCCTGCACTGCCACCTGTGCCACCAGCCCCTGCGCCGCCATCTGTGTCACCAACCCCTGCGCCGCCATCTGTGCCACCAGCCCCTGCGCCGCCCTGGGCCCCACCTGTATCCACGGTCCACACGCTGCTTCCGTTCCCGCGCGCATCCCCTCCCTCGCCCCCGCCGCCGTCCCCGCCACTGACCCCACCGCCGTCCACTCCATTCCTGCTTCCAACGCATCCGCCACCGGCCGGCTCCACTGCCTCGCCACGAGGGCGGCTGAGAGCAGCAGCTGCTATTGCTTCCGCCACACCGGTAGGGCCAGCGGCCGCAGGCTGCGGCGGCCCTACCACGGAGCCCGCGCGGTCAGGACCTGCTGCGGCCGCGACAATGGCGGCGGGCTGCCGCGGCGCGTGGGCGGGAGGTGGGGTCATCGGCACCAGCTGCAGCTCTAGCAGCTTGTGGATGTGCGGCAGCGTCGTGGCAAGCTCAGCTGCCGTGGCACTGCCTATGGCGGCACTGCCGTCCTGCGCGCTCCACGCCAGGCGCAGGGTGTGGTCCAGGCTGGCGGCGAGGCCGCACCGGAACAGGCGGCGGCGCAAGTCAGCGTGGGCAGCGGCCGTAAGGTTATAGACGCCTGTACGTCGGGCCGAAGTTGAAGGGACGAGTGGGTGAGCTCATGCAGGTGCGTACATGAAGCACACCTAAGCTTCAACCCGCCGTACACTAGGGTAAAGGCAGTGGTACGTCAGTGCCCTGACTGCATCCGTCGCCCTGGATTCGTGCGGCGCCCTCCAGCCGGTCAACGCAACGCGGGACTGGAGGGACTGGAGGGACGACTTGGAAGTCCTAGGTGGCGAGTCAAGGGCAGCGCTCGGGCAACAGACCCAGCACAGGCGCAGATCCAACTCAGCCGCAGACCCAACGCCACAGCAAACTCACCGTATGCGTCGTTGGTGGCGAGCAGCTCGGCTTTGTCCAGAACAAGGGCCAGCGCCAGGGACTGCACGCCGTCCCGGTCAACAACCTGCGTTGCAACGAACCGTCAAGCTGGCATCTAGACTGATGCATCTCCTGCAAAGGCCTCTACTAGCACGATGCGACGATGGACATCGCGCAGAGGACGTGGGGGTTATGAAAGCAGTGGTAGCAGCCAGGTTGCCATCTGAGCATGGCCGCACGTTTACGCGCCTTGCACGCACGGTGATAGGGTGCAATGCGGGGATCCAAGGGAGCCGCGATGCGTACAAGGCGTATACCGTATCACGATGCCCGCATGGGCAATGCAGTCCAGCAGCAGGCGGTTGTGCAGCCACGCTGCGCGGCTTGCTGTGGTTAGAGCGGAGGCCCTTGACAGGTGGTGCATGTTGTGCGCAGCGCTACCCAAGCCATATTCTACACACTGCATGCTGAACATCACCTGCAAAGCGCCCAGCGCAAACGGGATCTCCCGTTTGATTGCAGCGGAAGGCAGCCGACCCATGGCGGCGGCCGTTGCGTCGGACAAGATCGCCTCCAGCCACCCTGCCGCCTCCAGCCAGTACGGCAGGCATGTCCGGGCGGTGACTACGGGCAGCGCCTCAGCACCTACGGCTATGGGCACGAAGTGTGCGCCTGAGGCCCGCAGCTGCGCCTCAAACAGCTCCTGCAGGAATGGGCCGGCAGCGCACCCAACGGCCGCAGCAAGGAGTTGGTGTAGGTGTCAACTGCTTTCGTGACACGTGCTGCGGCAGGGTGGTGCCGTGTGTGGGATACCGTATGGCCGGTGCCCGCAGCATCCAACTCGCACTTGCAAGTCAGGCGTGTCAAGGCAGGCAAGGACAGCGCGGCTTGGTTGGTACACAGCAACGCATGGGCCATGTCTGTAGCGGGCCGGCTTCCCACGCGTTACCCACCAGAGCCTTAGCCAATAGCCACTCCGGCGCCGGCGCGTACGCCCCTCCCAGCCCCTCCCCACGGCACAGCCGGCACAGCGCCTCCATTGCGCGCACCGTCAGCCGTGCCGCCAGCAGGGGCGATGGGCCGGCCACACGAGCCTCTGCCTCCGCCGCCGTCGCCGCATCCGCCCCCGCCCCCGGCCCCGCCCCCACCCCCGCCCCCGACCAATCAGACAGTGGCTGCAGTCCCCTTGTGGCGGCCGACCACTCCACCACCGTTGCACCCAGCACGTGCACGTGGTGCTCCTCGAGCAGCCGTGCTGCTTTGGCCCCATCCTGCACGCCCCCCGCCACATCCGGACACCCCAGCAGCCGCCCCCGCCGCGCCTCTTCCTGCGCAAACCACCACGACCCAATGCTGTCCGACCAGCCTCCGTCCCGCTGCCCGCCCTGCTGCCCCTGCCCCAGCTCCTCCGCTGCTGCCCCAGGCTCCTCCAGACCCACACCCAGCCCTGCCTCCGCCGCCAGCTGGTCCAGCAGCGCCACCTGCAGCCGCCGTACAGCCACGTGCCGCATGGCACGCAGCAGCACGTTGGCCAGCCGCCGGCCCTCGGGACCTCCCCTGTCCCCCAGGTGCCCCCTGACTAGGTTGAGCTTGCACAGGGCCTTCGCGACATCGGAGGCTTCCCGCCAAGAGTCGCACGACCCCTCCCCGTTAAACGCCGTGAATGCAAAGACATTGGGGCTGTCCACGACGGCTACAGCTGCGGCCGCGAGCAGCTCCGACCCTGCCAGCGTCGCCACGTCCTGTGAAAGTGACGCTGAGGGGGTACCGGCGGCCGGTGAAACCCCAGGGTGGCTGCTGCTGGCAGCCTGCTGGCTCACACTGGTTGCCTGGTACAGCAGCTCGCAGGCGACCACGTCGGTGTATTGGCACACCGAGGTGACGCACATGCTGACTAGCGACATGAGGTAGCCGGTGGAGTAGCCGAGGTCGTACAAGGGGGCGTTAAGCTGCCGTACGTTGGCTGTGTCCGGACCGCCGGACAGCAGCGTTGAGACGGACACGACGCCACGCACAGCGTCCGCTAGCGGCCCCATGAGCTCTGGCTGCATGAGTGCCTTCCACATCCATCGGCCCAGGCCACCGCCGTGCAGGTGCAGGATTGCCAGCATGCGGCCAAGCAAGTTGACGAGGGTGAAAGCAGTGGACCCGCTGTAGTAGACGGCCGCGCACGCGTTGCGCCTGCCATGCAGGCCAGGGGCCGGGAGGGCGTGATTGGGAGGTGGTTGAGGAGACAACAGGTACTGTGGTGCAGGCCCAATGAGGGGCCCAGGCCAGGCCGCCTGCCTTGAGCTGTGCAACAGAATCTGCCAGAGGCGCATGCCTGGCCGGACTCCGTACCGTACCTCGCTGTGACACCGCTGGACGAGGACGTTGCGACATCCGCATGAGCCCGCACTGTCCTTAGAAGGGCGCATACTTGTTGTAGCAGCTTTCTCTCTATATGAGTTTGTGGATCCAAGTATGTGCGTAATTCGCCTTCGCCGCATCCTCGTTAGTGCTCACCACGCACGCCCATGTTTGTATTAGGGCAGTGAAGCTTTCATCATGTGCCTTCTTGACATGCGTTTGGATGCTGTCGGCAGTCTGCGTGCTCTCTCCCTGATACAGAGCTATAGCATCTCTGGTGCAGCGCAAATGAGCCTTCACAGCTTGAACGACATCGCTTGGCCTCATGACAGCCAGGAATTGGATTGAGGTGTTACAAGCATAATGGCAGATTCATGAGCCTGCAGTCCCCGGCATGGCGTCGACAGACGACAGAGTCACAGGGTGAGGCACAGCCCAAAGGCTCAAATGGACCATAAAATTCTGAAAATTAATAACGCTATGATTGCATTAGAGCTTCGTTCATGCGGCATGGCCTTGGGCTTGGGGCCTGGTACGACGTCCGTACCCAAGCCATGCAGTCATAGTGCTGCCGCCTAGGGTTAGAGCCGGCGTTGGGTGCGGCCCCGGTAGCCCTGCAGGCAGCCTTGCCACTGACCTGGGTGAGCTGCTGTGCCGCCAGCCGGACGGCAGTGCTGATGTGGTGCAGGTAGGAGGGCATCACATCCCACTGCGAACTGAACCGCGTTGGCAGCGCGCAGCCCCTCACCCCGGCAGCGGCTGGAGCTCGAGGCGGGGCTGTGCATATGGCGGCGCGGCGCGCCTGAGCCTGCCGAACACCGACATGCGGGTGCTTGCCTGCGTACGCGGACGGCGAACCCCGAGCTGCTACAGCCTGTGGCCCACAGTGTGGAGAAGCTGGCGGGCTCCAGTTGCCGCGCGGCTTCAGGGTACCTGCAGAGCTTGCGCGTTGCAACCTTGGAGGTAACCTTGCGTTGTGTTGTGATCGAGCTTCGGTGAAATAGACATGGTGGTTAGCGGTTGTCGTCGGTGTGCGGCAGGTCCAAGAATCGCGCGCTCCCAGAGCCCCCGGCCCTCCCTCGGCCCGCCCGATGCCCCATGCCCTGCAACCCGTAGCTCCTGGCACCATTCTGCATGACAGCTGCCACTCATCGCTGTCCTGTATCCCATTAACTCCTCTTCCGCAGTTTTACGGCACGCCCTTTCCACCCCTACCCGCGCCAACCCTGCATCACCGTCAGGTGGTGGCACCAAGCATTGTTAGTGCCCGCTTGGCTTCCATATAAACAACGCGCGAGTCGTCTATCTTTTGAGTAACACCCAAGTAACAGCCGACGCAAATGGCTACAGCGACGGCCCCTGCTGCTGGTACTAGCTCTGAGGACCTGTACGAAGTGCTGGGAGTGACAAGGGACGCATCCGAGGTGCAGGTGGGTGCATAACAACTTGGGCCGCTGGCTGACAGTTCAGTTCCTATTATGGCGTGTCAATAGCAGCGCACACGTAATTTCTAGTCGGTGCAGTCTCCAACACCCATACACCCTGTTTGCCAAATCCTTGAACCGTCCCCTAACGCTTCCTGTGTCCCTACTGCCATGCACCCTCAGCCGCATTAACGAGCCTGTAGCCTGGGATACCACACCAGCCACTCTGTCTTGCCATGCTGACCGTGTGATGACAGCTGTCCGCAGCAGCCAGTTAGATACCAATATGACCGTTCCCTGGACACGACCGTGCCCAGGTCCGGCGCGCCTACCGCAGCGCCCTGACGCGCTGCCACCCCGACAAGGGAGGGGACCCGCAGCGCTTCCGCGCCGTACAGCGCGCATATGACGTACTGGGCGACAAGGCCAAGGTACGTGCCGAAATAAAAGCCACTATGGCGCGTCCTGACCCCATACTTAGCGCACCTCCTTATTCTGTGTGCATGTACTACTGCGGCAAGGGCTGCGGCCACGGTGTGACAGCCGTACCCTGTGCCTGGACCACGACGTTCCTGCTGTTCACTGAGCCGCTTGCCCCCACCCATTGCTCTCTTCCAGCCAGTACCCACTGTCCTTAACCTTCCTCTTCCTCCCTATCCTTCTTCTCCCTGCCTCCAGCGTGAGGTGTACGACAGGACGGGCCGCGTTGAGCGCTCCCCGCAGCAGGAGTTTGTGGAGGCGTTCGCGGGAGGAGCCTTCGGGGACCCGCTCTTTACGGCGCAGCAGCAACAGCAGCAGCCGCGGGTGCCGTCGGGCCCGGCTGCAGACAGCGGCGCGCGTGCCGTTCTTGGCGCTAGTGCTACCAGCGGCGGCTCCCTGGCTGACCAGATCATCCTGCGGCAGCGCTCTGGCGAGCTGCACAGCCACACGGCCGGGTTTGAGGTACGTCGCAGGACTGCACCAAGCTCACACTGGGCAAGGCCGGTGGTCTTGATAGTAGGGCGGCCTGCAAAGCGCCCCTCCTGTCCCGCGGAGCAGTTCTTCCCTGTTATGGCAACACCTTCCACGCGCCCAAACTGACCCACATCAAAGCCCCAACCGCTGTGTCCAGTTACGCCTCTGTGCTACAGGCGTGGCGACGTGTCCTAGCATGGATGCACACCGGTAGCAAACCCTCCGTGTCCATTAAACACCCAGCACCCACACAAACGTCCCGTGTATGCCACAGGCGTGGCTCCGTGGCCGTGGCGATGCCGGCTCCACGCTCTTCACCGCCGAGACGGTGGCGGAGCAGTTCGGCGTGGCGCGCAACTCGTACGACGCCGTGCAGCTGCCGTACAGGGACGTGCTGCAGGTACGGCAGGCCTGCAACTTGCACGCCGGTGTTCTAGGGGAGAAGCACGCTAGGAATGCCACGCAGGCGTGCCCTGCGCATTGTACGCATGTAAGGGATGATGATAGTACTAATGCGGGAGGCGAAGCATCTCCGCGTGGGTTAAGGAGGTGGTGTGTACTGCACCAGGGACGCGCCCAGGTGGGCCCCATCCACGAGTCGTGCGCATGAAAGGGGAAAACTATCACGCTGGCAGACCCCACACTCCAGCTACCGCTTCCCCATCGCCTGTGCTACCTTCCTGTGACCTAGCTCATGCGCTGTTTTGCAGCCACCATGCCATGCGTTATCGCTCGGACGCAACAATTAGTAACGCTCCAGCTCTGCCCACCGTATAGACAGTAATACTGTCCCTCTGCCGTGTCGTACCGTACTCACGCCGTACAGGTGCAGTGCCACGGATCCGGCGCCCCCCAGGAGGTGCTGACCCTGGAGCCCGCCACCCTGCCGCCGCAGCTGGAGTGGGGGCAGGTGCTGGTGGCATGGAGGTGCGCGAGGGTCTGCCGTGGCATGCGCACGTCCCGCCTGTATGGTCCAGCGGCTGAGCGCCTCGACTGCATGCTAGACGCCGTCCTTCACTGCGAGGCTGGCGCAGTATGCCTTCCTACCTAAGCCCTTCTCTACGTTTAAAACTTGCAGGTTTGTGCCCATCAACCCTGCTGACGTGTACACCTCCCGCCTCGGCGGGCTGTACGGCAGCGACACGGCGCCCAGCGTGCCGTACGTGGCGGGGCACGACGGCGTGGGTGTCGTGGCCAAGGTGAGGAGACTGCAGTAGCAACACTTGTTAGGGTGGGGTTATGCCGCTGCAGGTGCCGCTCTGCCGCTCACCTGCACGCCGTTTACCCTAGGCACTATTTGGAAGTTATCCGCGGGCCAGTGTTGCCTGGCCATGTAGCCCACGCTCGTAATCCTTGTATTCAGACCATAGCTCCGCAATCGACTCTCCGAGACCCTGGACCTGGCCGTCCGCCAGGGCCGTAGCTGAGGCCTGGCCCCCGTCCGCCCCTCCCGCAACCCAACCAAAGCGCTCCTGTGCTACCTGTGCGCCCACGCATGCCAGGTCGGCCCCGGCGTGAAGGCGCTGTCCGAGGGCGACGTGGTGCTGCCCGGCCGTCCCTTCCTGGGCACGTGGGCCACGGCCACCCTGGCGCTGGAGAAGGACCTGCTGAGGCTGCCACCGGTAAGGGGTGCACCATGTATACCATGATCGTGTGCGGGTTGAGGGCGGTCGAATGCGGGTTGCTCGTGCACACTGCTGGCCAGCTAGAGGCCTCCTTGGTTCCATCCCATCTGACGTGCGTCGATAACGGGTGGGCAGGGGGGACAGCGATGGTGTGCCACAGCAGTATCCTGCTATGACTCTGTGATGCACGGTTTTTGAAAATGCCTGCCCTGTTATGGAACACGAGACGCCCTCCGCCCTTCGCCACTGCGCCTGCCTACCATCGAGGACGGCCTGTCCTGATCTGGTCCGGCCGCCGAAGGTGCAGCTTGACATGCCACTGCACACAAGGGTTGTACATGGCGTATATGTACCAGTCCACATGTCGTATGTTTTCAAGGTATCGCTGTCCCCTTTCCACGGCGCAGGACGGCCTGGGCCTGCCGCTGGAGGTGCTGGCGGTGGGGCGCGAGATGGCCCTGGCGTACAAGCTGCTGGAGGGGAGCGGACTCAAGGTGGGCGATCGAGAGCATGTGGTAGCCGCAGACTGTCAGCCCGGAGACAGCATGCTAAGCGACCTGCTGATTCTGCCTACCTTGCCGTACATTGCACGCTGTTCTTCTTCGGCGCCCGGCCGCCACCAGCCACGATATGCACAGCCCCTCGATGCGTGTTGCTAACGTTAACACCGCAGCGCCCAAAGATTGTCCTTTTCTCCAGCTATTGGTCCAATGTGCAAATGTCGAGGGGCAACTAAGCACTGCTGCGCCCACAGCCCGGCGATGGCGTGCTGCTCAACGGCGCCACCAGCACGGTGGGCGCCCTGCTGCTGCAGCTGGGACGCCTGCTCAGGCTGCGGCCCGTGGCGGTGGCGCGCCCGCCGCAGCCGTCGGCCAATAACGGCAGCAGCAACAGCAGCGGCAGCAGCAGCAAGAAGGCAGAGGACAGGGCCGGCGACGGCGTGGAGGGCGGGGAGGTTGCGTGGGAGCGCACGGTGGCGCGGCTTAAGGCGCTGGGGGCGGTGGAGGTGCTGCGGGACGAGGGGTCGCTCAAGGTGGGTGCGGGTGGAGGAAGCGGTGCGGGGAGGGGGAGAAGGGGGGGCTTGGACAGGCGTTTGTGGGTGGGTGGGATTGGTGTTGGAGCTTGGGGGCTGGGGGGTCGCGGTGCAGCGTGCGTGCTATCAGGTGCCTTCTCACGAAGTAAGGTGCCATGCTGCACTACTGCTAGGCTACCACATCCAAATGGACGCAGTGTGGCCGACTACCCCGCTCGCTAACCGGTGCGAGCGTGGCTGAGCGTGGCATGAGCCTTTGACCAATTTTTTGCGTCTTGGCCCGTAGGCTGAGCTGGACCGGCGGCGCTTCTTCGCGCGGCCCCGTGTGGGGCTAGACGGCGTGGGGGGCGCCTCAGCGGCACGCCTGGCGGAGGCACTGCGGGAGGTGGGTTAACAGTGCGCCCACGTGTACCGGTGGCAGAGGGAGTACAGGGAATGAGGTTTGCTCGGATGGCAGGGGTCAGGATTGGAATTTACGCGGTCGGGGATATACACGGCAGGGGCATTCATGTGGCGCTGGCCCGATTCGCAACGGATAAGGAGCACAGATGGTGGTGAACGAAGGAGTGCTTCTGTAGAAGGCATCCCCGGCCGAATTGCTGCTACAGCACCCACCCTGCGCCGACGCATAATTAATTACGTTTGCGCTGCCGTGCATTCCGCTGCGGCCCCAAGCCACCCACAGGGCGTCACGGCGGCGGCGCATTGCAACTTGCTGTCCTGTTGACAAGTTCCGAACGCCTTGACCTTTGAACTACTGACAAACGCACGACCCGTGGCCAACACACGGCGGCTAACCCACAGGGCGGCACGGTGGTGGTGTACGGCTGCATGAGCGGGGCCGCCCCCGTGTGGCCCTGGCAGTCCTTCGTGTTCGGTGGCATCAGCGTGCGCGGCTTCAACCTGCGCCGCTGGGCGCAGCAGCAGCAGGAGCAGCAGGCTAAGCCGCAGGCGGTGGGGCAGCAGGGCCCCGCCGACATCAAAAAGCAGCAGGAGGGGCAGCAGGGCGGTGTGGTGGGGGTGCTGGCCGCCATGGCCAAGCTGGTGGCGGCTGGGCTGCTGCAGGTGCCGTACACCGAGTAAGTACGACAACTGTATCTTACCGCACGGATGCGGTACAATGCACGCATGCAAACCGCGTGCGGGGGGCTAGCATTGTGTGAGGACATGGATCAACGTCGCACAGCAGCAGCGAGCACTTCCACCGCGATAGGCCAGGGCACAGGTCCCCGAGCGTGCCCGCCACTTTCCATTCCAACCCTCACGCCATACGGGGCTGAGATTAAGTGGTATGTTCACATACGGCTGGACCCCATAGGTACGACATTACGGAGTTCAAGGAGGCGCTGGACCACGCCCTGGACCGCGGCAAGGGCACCAAGGTGCTGCTCAGGGCCAACGCGGAGGCAGGGGCGCAGCAGGGCCCCCGGCAGGTCAGTGGCCAGGAGGAGCAGCAGCAGGAGACAAAGAAGCAGCAGGGAGCCACAGACGGCGCAGGAGTGGATGTTGCTGTTACTGGGGATGGCGCGGCTCTGCCGGTTGCGGTTGGCAAGGGGCCTGGCGGGAAGCTGGGGGCGGGAGGCGAGGAGCTGGGTAGCGGGAGGCCGGTGGTCGTGACGCAGGCGGTAGTGTGAGGGGCCAGGAGGGACATGCGGCACCTGATCTCAGGGTATCCTGGGGTGGCAACCTGTTGTCTGTAGTGCGAGGCATGTAGTCCAAATACATGGTGTAAATTACGGGTTCTTTAGTGCTAGTAGTGCAGTCAAGCCTGTTAGATTGTGTAAGGAGCTAAGGATGGCCTGCATACCTTCATCTGTGTGCACAGCACAAGTGGATGCTGCATAGGATAATGGGGTGTACGGTATGCTTTGTTACTTATGTGCATTTAATGGCCCGAGCAATGCTGCAAGCAGGATTCTGCTGGGTGCTGACGGTCGCCTGTGTACAAGACCCACATGGCGGCGGGCTGTGTCAAGTGAACTGGGCTGCATTACCCGCGTGCAATCCATACGGTATATGATGTACGGTAGCGGGCTTACATGATAGAACATGGTGCTAGCCCTGCCATGGCAGGGAACACACGCCTCTTTGTGAAGGGGAGTAGGCCGGAGGTGGCCAAGCACCACGTCGTGGATCATGAGCTTTGTTGGGGATGGTTCGGGCTTGCGGACATGCACACAGCAACCTCGTGTGGCCAACAGGGCTGCACCACATCGAGTCACGGGAGAAAACTAGGCAACACTTAGGTAGCAGCGCTTGAAGCCTCGGTACAGCATAGTCCACCGGTCCCCTATGGGAAGGGTGGAGCGCAGGGGACGGATGCACGGACTCCCGTGTCAGTTTCAGGCTGCCCAGGGGAGGTCTCCCGTTTGGTTCAGCCATATCGGGTCCACCCGCTTCAGCTGTGATAGGACATAGTATTCAGATCAACAAGTAGTTATTGTGTTGGCCAGCCGCTGCAGCAGACCGTGGTGCCTCTCAAACGCCGTGCCGTACCCTCAACGCGCGGGAGCGGCTTCGCAATATAGAAGGCGCCTTGACATACACCTGAAGGTCCACTGCAGTCGATTATAGCTGTTGGCTTGCTTCACTCTGTTCGCAGACGTAACCTTACAACAGCGCCAGGGCGCTCGGAGAACTACGCATAGGTGAGAGGCGAGAGGCCTAGCAGCCTAGCTTGAAGCTTATTCTTGACACATATAACGACAAGCAACACCTGCTCGCGGCACTGTGCCTTTGCTGCTGTTCCGCTGTTTCGCTGTTCAAATCGGCGCGCGACAGACCCTCTTTCGAGCGCTGATTGTCACCCTTAGCTGCAAATTATGACAACGATATGACTCGTCAATTCAGATCGTTCACCGTGGTTGCCTGCCCGCAGTTGAGTTGCAAGCATCTCGCGGCAAAATGCTGTCCGCTGGTGCCAACACTTCCCGGCGGGCAAGCTGCGCGTCGACGGCCTCGCAGTGTTTGCCACGGCCAAGTGCGCTGCGTCCAGCTGTTCCGTCGGTGCCGAGCGCGTGCCCCGTGACTCTTGCCCCTAGCACCTCCTACCCGGCAACACCCGTGGCGTCAGGTTGGCAGCTGCGCCAGTCCTCGAGGCAGCATGAACGCAGGAGTGTCAAGGCCAGTGTCGGGTAAGTCCAACAATATATGGTGGGATATCGCAATCTCACTGTACTTACCTAGGCCACGTTGTGAGGCAGCAAGGTTCAAAGCAACCTTCCTGACGCGCCTGCAGGTACATTCCGTTCGGCGGGGATGCTCGAATCAAGGTCATCGGTGTTGGCGGCGGCGGTGGCAACGCCCTCAACCGCATGATCAGCAGCGGTCTTCAGGTGGGCCCGCAGGCGCTGTGCTGCGTCAAGTGCCCTCTGCTGTGCAGCCCATCTCGTACCCGACCCTCATAACCAGCGCCTTCTCACACCCTGCCCTCGACCACGTTGCTCTCCCGCCCAGGGTGTGGAGTTCTGGGCCATCAACACCGACGCGCAGGCGCTGGCTGCCCACCAGGCACTCAACAAGGTGCAGATCGGCAGCGAGCTGACCCGCGGCCTGGGCTGCGGCGGCAACCCCGAGCTGGGCCGCCAGGCGGCGCTGGAGAGCGAGGAGGCGCTGCGCCGGATGGTGCAGGTAAGGCCGTGCGCATGCATTATCTTAATTCTTACAGCCTTCCTCTTTCAGCATTTGTTCCCGCCAAAAAGACTACGGTCAATACGAAGGCAGCTTGACATGGGCTGTGCTGCTGCCCTCGCAGGGTGCGGACCTGGTCTTCATCACCGCCGGCATGGGTGGCGGCACCGGCACGGGAGCTGCCCCCGTTGTTGCCCGCATCTCCAAGGAGATGGGTAAGTGGCTTCCCCTTTGGGTGATAGGCATCTGCCTGCCGGGTTTCGATGCCTGCTGCACGACCTGTTTCAATTGTCTCTTGTAAGTCCGGGATTCCATCCAACTTGCAGGTATCCTGACGGTGGGTGTGGTCACCTACCCGTTCAACTTCGAGGGCCGGCGGCGCTCGGGCCAGGCGCTGGAGGGCATTGAGGGGCTGCGTGCCGCCGTGGACAGCGTCATCGTCATCCCCAACGACAGGTGAGGCCAGCCTGGGCATGTGGAATGCGGACACACCACAGGGGTCGCCACGGCGCCGCCATAACGGTACATGCCAGCGCACGCACGGTTGGGGAGGCAACTGCCTACGTCGTATCAACCAGTATGTGGCATGTGCAACATGCAGCTGTTCACGCACACGGGGGCTAGAACCAGCGGATACCTCTACAAGCCTGTTAATGACTTGCCTTGTGCTGCAACACCTGTTGCAGGCTGCTGGACGTGGCCTCCGCCCACACGGCGCTGCAAGACGCGTTTGCCCTGGCCGACGACGTGCTGCGCCAGGGTGTGCAGGTGGGCCGGGGTGCTGTCCGAACTATGGAATCCGGCAAGCCCCGCTGACCGTGTACGCACCGTGTACTACGGCACGTACTGCACAGTATGCTTTCCCGCGCTTACTTATTTTGCACATCCTGACACAGATCGGTCCTTTTGTCCATTCCCCACCCCACCCCAGGGCATCTCCGACATCATCACGGTGCCCGGCCTCATCAACGTGGACTTCGCCGACGTCAAGGCCATCATGTCCAACAGCGGCACCGCCATGCTGGGCGTGGGCGCCGCAGCCACGCACACCGTGCAGCCGGGCGGCCCCGACCGCGCGGAGCAGGCGGCGCTGGCCGCCACCAGCGCGCCGCTCATCCAGCGCTCCATCGAGAAGGCCACCGGCATCGTGTACAACATCACGGGCGGCCGCGACCTGACGCTGATGGAGGTGAACAAGGTCAGCGAGGTGGTCACGTCGCTGGCGGACCCCTCCTGCAACATCATCTTCGGCGCGGGTGCGTGGGGCACGGCTGGGGTCTGTCTGGCGCAGTGCCGCGACCTGGCGTTGTTTCTGGAATCATGTGTGCCCAGCTGCCCCCAACACTTTAATCCCTTGAAGCTGTATATGGGGAGTATTTATGGTCCACCTGGCTGACCGTGCTGGTGTGCGCTCTGACGCACTGCTGTCATGCCTTGCACCTGCAGTGGTTGACGAGCAGTACGACGGCGAGCTGCACGTGACCATCATCGCCACCGGCTTCGCCCCAACCTACGAGAACGAGCTGCTCAACGGGGGAGGCTCGCAGGTGGGTTGGGGCACGGTGTGGGTACGCAGTCCATGGACAGGGTTAGTCAGAACGCAGGGGTGCCGCGTCCCTGTGCAAGGAGGTGCTCTCGTGCATTCCGGTATGGCTTGTGGACCCCAACAGCCCCGCCAATGCTCAATCCTCCCTTCGGCTGACCTGCCTATACTGCATGCATGCAGGCCCGCCAGCAGCGCCGCGCCGCCAACCAGGCTGCCGCGGCTGCCATGAACGGTGGCATCCCGACCCCCCAGGCCGCGGTCCGGGTAAGAGCATCATCTGCTGCCTTACAAAGACGTGCCGTAGTGCAAAGCATGCAACATGTTGTACAGTCCCGATCCCAGTAGTCCCGGTACCTGATCACTTTTGCCACCTTACCGACTGGCGGCCTGTGACCCGCTCCCTGCCCTCCAGGCATCCCAGCCGCCTGTCCCGGCCGTGCCTGCTCAGCCCGCCCCCGCGGCCCCCACGCCGGCGCCCCCTGCCGCCCCCGGCGGCGCTGCACCCCCGCCCTGGAGCCGCCCCAACCGCGCCAAGCTGGACTTCCTGGGTCGCAGCATCCTCTAAGTGGGCCTATATAAGCAGGGCGTGCGTTGCTTGTGGACACATCGCAAAGTACTTGGGTGCTGGCGGAATGGCTGGGCAGCTCGTTTGGGCAGGCCCGTAAAAGCATGGGGATTCTCTAGGTCGTTGTGGACACGTGCCCGGGGCTGGTCGCATAAGAAGGCGAGACGTTGATGACACACGGCAGCGTACGTGGGTTTGGGCAATGAGGTGCAGGACAGGCCGTGGTGCCATCGCATGCATGGTGACGAGTCGTCGTGTGGATCTGTGCAGGACGGGTTGGAGAGGACAGGATGCGCGTGGGTGAATGCCATCAGCACACCCAAGGCAAGACTGTGACGCTAGAGCGGTTGTGGGTTTCGCTTACTGGTGTAGCATGTACAGCTTATCTTAGTACGCATTTGGACGTCGGACTACGGCCACATGACACGGTGGCCTGGAGCGCGTACATGTGGAACGACAAAACTCCTCGGTTACGGCATGCCTCGATGCTTGTGGGCCCAAAGGCCCAAAACGCTCATGACTGGGACAACGGAGTACTGTAAATGTTACAGCGTCACGGTCATGGCACTGTGCTATTTCAGGCTTCACATGGACCGCATCGTCGTTCAGCATGAACGTGGTCCAGCGTGGTCCTTCAGTGCCAGCATGCTGGCCCGTTTGTTCACACATAGGTAGCGTAGGTGCGAAATGCAAATGAAGGTCTTGGCCAAAAGGCTCTTCACGCGTATCGGCAAGACAAACGTGCTCTCGCAACCTTTCAAGGTATCGATGCAGGGTTCACGGTATACTCCCGTAGCCAAGGGTCACCCGTACACGTACGACAGCCGCCAAACTGCCCAAACACATGCACTTTGTCGTCACAGTTACTACCAACCTTCACCTTGAATCTAAACATTAGCTCCACATAGCACACCAAAACAAGCGGCAGTACTGGGAAAGAATACTACATGTTAGGTATCTCGCTGCTGCTGTGTAGCGCCTGCTGACGCCACCACCCTTACCCCATCCCTTCGTGCATACCCACACCCCATCACGCTGGGCTCCCCACAAACTCTTCCCCCTGCTCCTCCCCATCCCCCTCACTTCCCGCTCCCACTTCCGCCGCCGCCGCCAGCACCGCCGCCGCCACGCCGCTCTTCCCCGCGCCCCCCGCCATGCTAGCCGTCAGCGCACGGCCCTTGCCGTCCCGGCTGACCGCGACGCCGCCAACGCCACCGCCCGCCGCGTCCACCACCGCCGCCGCCCGCGCCGCCACCGCCGCCACGGCGGCCGCGTCGTGCGCCCGCTGCTGCGACTGGTGGCGCATGGCCAGCATCTCCGCCACCGCCGCCGCCACTGTGGACACCACGGCGATCAAGATGCCGGCGCCCTCGACGGCGTGCAGTAGGTGGTGCGGCACGTGCAGGCCCACCTGGGGGCGGATGTGACAAAGAGGACACAGACAGGGGTAAGGTTTTTGCAGGATTTGCGGTGAGGGATGTACGTGTACGGCTGCAGGAGTGTGGCACAGCGAGGGGGTGCAGGGTGGGACAAGAAGCCGAAGTCGGTGAGGAGGCCGTGCGGATGCTTTTGGTAGTGGGTGACGGGAGGACGGACTTGCAAAGGCTGCGCAGGAAGCAGGGCACGGACCGCAGCACCCCGTCACGCAGTTCCCAGCGCCGACTACACCGGGGTCCCGCTGAGACATGCTCCGGTACGGTACGGTACTCACGTGAAAATGGTGGTGCAGTAGGCCCACCACCACCACGACGTGTGCCAGCACGTCCAGCACGTCGAAGGCGAAGGCCAGCGCGAAGCCCAGGAAGGCCGCCACGTGGCCCGCGTGCCGCTCCTCCTCCATGCGCTCGTAGTCCTGGGAAGGGAAGGGTGGGGAAGGACCAAGGGGGGCGAGGTTTGCTATGAGAATAACGATGCGAGTAAAGGCTGCGGATGTCCTGATGAAGGAGGGTGGGGGCCATATGGGTCAGAGGATGAGAGGACGCCGCCGCACGGGGACGTGGTGACATTGTACGACAGCGGATCAGACATGTAGGAGGACAAAAGCAAAGGCCGTATGGCTGAGCAGGGTCAGGACTTGATGAGGAACTCGATCGTGGTGGCAGCATAGGAGACAGCCGAAAGCAGGGCTGCCTTGACACGTGCCCCGCCGTCTCCAACCCGCAGGTTCCCCACGCCTTCCCTTTGCGTTCTGCTTGCTGGAACACCAGGACTCGCCATCTCTCGTCCGCAGCGCCTACTCCTCACCTGCACCCCTTCCCACGCCGCCCAGCACTCACACGATTTGCATCCTGCCCCCACCCGCCTGATGCGCCAGGTGTGCCACAAACACCGCCCCCACACCCACATCCCCATGCAACCTCACTGTTTAGCCCCCCACCCCCACACCAACAAGACCCACCTGGTGCGCCAGGTGCGCAACAAACAACGACCCAACACCCTCACCCCCATGCAACCCCAACCTCGTACGCCACACCCCGGCCCACCAAACTCCCCCACACCCACCTGATGCGCCAGGTGCGCCACGAACAGCGCTCCCACGGCGGGCAGCGCGACCATGGCCCCGCGCCCCACGCGGCTCAGCAGCTGCGGCGTCAGCAGGCGCCTCCCCAGCCGGCTGCCCGTTACCCTCTGGATGGCCAGCTCCACCACGCCCATGCCCCCGCGCCCGCCCCCGTGCACCGCCGCCGCCTCCCCTGCGTGCCCCACAGCTACTGCTGCTGCGTGGGAGGACGCGCTGGCGGCGGCGGTAGCGGGTTGGGACGCGCGGCTGCCGCCGCGGCGGAAGAGATGAGAGAAGAGGCTGCTGCCGCTGTGGTTGCCGCTGCGGGCGGCGGCGGCGGCGGCGCGCTCGGTTGCGGCGGAGGTGGCTGGGTCCAGCAGGCGGCCGGCGACGGCTTCCACGGCGTGCGTGCCCACGCGGGTGCTGCCCTTGGTCAGGGCTTGCTCACCTGTTGGGAGGTTGGGGTGGGGGTGGGGGTGCATGGAAGTTAGGGTGACGGCACAGAGCTGTCCTGCGCAACTGGGGTTGGGACCATTTACTTAAGCTGAGAGTATGAAAGCTTCAGTCTCAAAGCTACACGAAGGCAAGCGTGTGGCGTTGTCATCTGGGTCAGCAGTATACCGGCACATGCGCGCGCCAGCTGTTCGTGCGACGCGAGGGAGTCGTCATAGCTCAAGGGTTCACACCCTAGAGCTCACCTAGGCGCTCCACGACGCGCTCCCCCACCCGCTCCGCAAGCCTCTCGCCGGCCCGCTCTGCCAGCCGCTCCCCCGCCCGCTCCGCCATCCGCTCGCCAACGCGCTCGGCCAGCCTCTCCCCTGCCCGTTCCACCAGCCGCTCCCCCGCCCTCTCGGCGAGCCGCTCGCCTGCCCGTTCCGCCAGCCTCTCCCCAGCCCGCTCCGCTATCCGCTCCCCCACACGCTCCCCCACGTGCTCCGCCATGCGCTCCCCAACCCTCTCTGCAAGCCGCTCCCCCGCCCTCTCGGCGAGCCGCTCGCCTGCCCGTTCCGCCAGCCTCTCCCCAGCCCTCTCCGCTATCCGCTCCCCCACGCGCTCTGCCACCCGCTCCCCCGCCCGCTCTGCAAGCCGCTCCACTAGGCGCTCGCCAGCCCGCTCGCCGATCCTCTCTCCCGCCTTCTCGGCGGCCGAACCAAGCACCTTGCTGCCGACGTGTTGCATGACCTGCGCAATGGAGGGTAAGGGGCGTGGGAACGATGCGGTATGCGGTATGCGGTATGCGCATGTGTTGCTGGTAGGTGCCAGACCCAGAGGCGTGGAGCCATGGCCCCTAACAGCTGCCGGCGGTACATAACAGTCATGCTTGTAGGGGCAGAGAGTTGTTCCGGACGCGGGTGCAAAACTGCAGTGGCTGTGTGTGTGCGACCTGGTACGAACGCAAGCACTGGGGCGCACCTGCTTGCTCGACAGGCGCTCAGCGATGGATTCCAGGAACTTGAAGACAGACTTCTCTGCCGCACGATGCTGCACCTGGTGTACAGCGCCCTCGACCCCGCCGTGGTGCCCCCCGTGGCCGTGGCCGTCATGGCTATGGGAAAAGTCATCGTCACACACATGCTGGTCGCCAGGTCGGTGGCCATTCGTTTCCTCGTGAGCAAGGTTTGCGTGCGGGGTGTGAGTAGCTCCAAGCTGGGGTTTCGCGATGCTGGTTCCAGGACGGTCGCTGTTTGGCTTCGATGTCTCGGTGTTGCTGAGCCCGGGTGCGACAGATGAGTTCCCGCCAAAGCCTCGGCGCCTTATGTGTTGTTGGCCGATAAGGATGCCATGGCGTCGCACTGTTTTTACTGGGTGACACGGAGCACAGGGTGTCTGTGTGAGCAACATTTTGTCGGAAACTGCGAGTATGGTCTAGTGTGTAGTGAGATAAGTCCTGTCCCAATTTGATAAAGAACAATCTTATGCTAGGATTTAGCCAAAGTGCGGACCCCAGGAGCTTCGTCTACATAACATTGTCGTACGTAACAGCAGTTTGTCATGCCTCAACAGCCATGCAAGCCGATTGCGGCTGCCCCCTCGGTATCAAAAAGTGCCTTTAGTTGTGCTGCAGTTGAGCTGACTTGACCCGCAACACGCGAATCTCTGATGAAGCATTGCAGAGCCCAGGCATGTTTGCAGCACACCCGCTCGCCGTGGCCCTCGGACCTAAATGGCACCTTATAATGCGAAATGGTACCTTATAATGTTGTGGACAATTTGGAGCAACTGATCAGGCGCCATCGCGTGTCGGATGCGCATGCCCTCTTGTCCGTCCGTGTCGGGAGTGTCGGCTGGACACGTGTCGGCAGGGTACGTGTCGGCAGGGTACAGGGCGGGGCAGGTCTCCGCAGGTTTGAGTCACCCAGCTGCGCTTCCAAACAAATTGTGCTTTGGTACAAAGCTAACTGGATCAATTTTCGTGTTCTTTGGCACTTGGTGATCAACAGACAGCGTGTCGCAGGGGAGCTCCCCTGTGCCGAAGCGTGCAGTATGAGTTTGAGGGGGCAGCTCTCGTCGGTCGCGAGGCGCTGTCGCACGTTGAACGGTAACGCACCTGAAAATACGGATGTGCGTTCACAGTTCATGTGATCTCAGCCTCCGGGCAGGTCCAGGCAGGTCCAGGCAGGTCCAGGCAGGGGAGCTCCCCTGGGTCGACCCAGTTACAGCCAGCTGCGCGCTCTCGTGCTGCGTACGACTCGCGCTGTCCATCGCGACGCAGAGCACAACACGTAAAGGTTTTCCTTGAAAAGACTTTTCCGTCTCTTTGAAAGGGTAGATTTTCTTGTGCTGATGTATCGTAGCACACAACAATGCAACTCTGCGGGGCCCGCCGTTTGAGCGCCAACTTACGTTCTAGCAAGGTTTAGATGTCGTCAATGGTGTTCAGCGAGTCGGGCCTCCTGCGCCTCCCTCGCGACCTCCTCGACCGCTTGGCATGCCACCTCCCTCCCAACGACGTGGCTCTTGGCCTGCGGTTGGCCAGCTGCACATTAGCCTCAGCGCTATGCCAGCCCCACCACACCACCGTCCACCTGTCGCACCCCGTGCATCCCCGCGCCTTCGCCGGCCGCTGGGGCTGCCCTGAAGCCACACAGCGCCTCACCCTGCGGCAGCGCCTGACCCTCCTCCGCCTCACAGCAGCCAGCGGCGTGGTCCCCAACTTCCTGCTCCTGCACAGGCAACGCAGTTTCCACCGCCTGCTCAAATGCCATGATTATGAGCAACTGGGTTGCGCTGACACAGCGACCGACTGCTGCACGCCCTTCCAGTTGTGCCTGGAGGCCGCTGCGGGGGCCGGCCGGCTGCAGATGTGCCGGCTGCTGTTGCAGCCCGGTTTCTTGAGCGTCTGGTACCATGACATCGAAGTGGTTGCAGGTGCAGCAGTATCCGCGGGCCACAAGCAGGTGGTGCAGCTGCTACTAGATGCATACAAGGCTGCCGGCAGCACGCCAGACCTGTCTATGGCGGCCTGGGTGGGAAGCGTGGAGTTGGGGATGGAGGCGCTTCGCGGCAGCAGCTTTAACTTCCTGTGTGACGCGCTGCGTATCGCTGCCAAGCGGGGGGACGAGACTATGGTGGAGTGGCTGCTGCAGCAGCAAGGGAACTCGATGGTGGAGCTGTTGTGGCGGGATGGGCGGGGATTGGCGCAGGAGGCGGCGGAGAGCTGCGGGCTGCCGTACCTGCATCACCTGCTGGTGAGGTGGTACCATGGGGAGGAGGGGGAGGAGGAGGGCGAGGCACCAGTGCAGCAGCTGGGCAGCAGGAAGAAGGCGTTCCAGGCGGCCCTGCGGGGGGCTGCAGGCAGCCCCAAGCCCGACTGGAAGGGCAAGGTGGAGTGGCTGGTGCAGCAGGACGAGCGGCAGTTGCTCGGTGTGTTAGCTGGGCGGTGCAAGAGGGACGCGTGCATTGCCGCAGCTCGCTGCACGGACGCAGCGGAGCGGCTGCGGTGGCTGGCGCAGCGGGGCTTTGCCGTGGCATGTAGCGAGGTGGCGTGTGAGGCAGTCGCACACGGCAGGACGGCGGCAGTGGAGTACCTGTTGGACGAGCTGGGGGTGGTCCTGGAGCGGGAGGCAGGGACCGAGGCCGTCGCGCAAGCCGCGTTGGAGGGCCGTCTACCAGTATTGCAGGCGCTGCACGAGCGGAGGTACGGCATGTTCAGCTTGGCCGTGGAGTATGCCGTACACGGAGGGCACGTGGAACTGGTGCAGTGGCTGCTGCGCGTGCTGCCGGGCCCGCCCTCGCGCCACCTGTCTGCCAACGCGTTCACGTACGCCGTGCTGTGGGAGGACTGGCCCATGCTGCAGCTGCTGCTGCGGGCACGGTGCCCGTTGCCCCTGGAGCGGTAACTGGCGGAGGGTGCCGACCCCACGGAGGAGACGCTAGCGTGGCTGGTGGAGCGCGGCTGCTGCTACAGCACGGTGGGTTGTGATACTGGTGGTCACAGTGGGTTTTGCATTTATTGCACGAACACCCCTGACCTGAAGCTCTGCTTACTTCACATAGTACACCCTTTGCAGTTCAACTTTCCTCGTTACGTTGTCTAGTTATTATGCCTATGCATGCATGCTGCTTGGCGTTATTCGCAGCCCGCATAGAAGGCCCTGTCCCCAACCCACACGCAGCTGGATGCGCTGAACGCTCGGGAGGATCGAGAGGAGGTGGAGGCGGCTCGCAGCCCTGTAGACCCCGACAAGGAGCGCCGGGTGGTGACGTGGGAGCGGCGGCACCTAGAGAGGCGGCGGCAGCGGCAGCAGCGGCAGCGGCAGGGGGCGGAGCGGTCGGGAAGTCGGCAGGAGGGGACAGGAGCACGGGGAAAGGAGAAGTGCCCAGGGGGTGCACCGGGCAGTCAGGCGGTTATAGCTGGGAGTGGGGATGGCGCCAGCGCGATAGGGAGAGCGCGAGGGCCTGGTGCAGCAGGTCAAGGAGGTGCGCGGCAGTCGTGTAGTGCAGCTGAGAGGCGGCGGCAAGCCAGGCTGGATGCGCTGTGGGCTTTGTCCGAGGGCTAGGGACTAGGACCTCGGTGGGCATCTGAACGTGCTGAAGGCTGGAGTGGATACGTGCCGTGGTGGATACCAACTAGGCGTGGGGAACGACATCAAGCGCGCAGCTTACTGGTACTGGCCTCAAGGACGTGAAGGGAAGCAGTGTGGCGTAGTGCTGTGAGCATTACATGTGTTGCCTAGCGCTTGGCCCTTCAGTGCTGCACGCCAGAGGCCGAATGCAGGATATGCGCCTCCGGTGGCTGAGCTGTGGGGCTGGAGGGGCAAACAGGGAGCAAGTGGCGTACATCAATGCAAGGACTCTTCCATCATATCAACCGCCAACCGCCTGTAACACGCGAGTGCGCAGATGCAGCAGTCAGCCGGTCGCAAGAAGGCACAAGCAGCACATAGCATTTAAATTTGCAAAGCACTTTCATCATCAGCAGAGGCAAGCGCGCGGCCAGGACACCACCCGCATTCAATCTGTGGCTCGGGGCGACGCTACGCTACGCTTCCAAGGCAGACTGGCGCCACAACCGACAGCTAAAACATAAAGTGCAAAGAGCTTATCAACACTGAACCTTTTTCTGCCTCCAAGGATACTACTATCGCGGCAGCGCCTGTTGGCCGCTTACCCGGCGGTCAGGGTCAGCCCACGCAGCTGGCTCGCACCCAGCATTGCGTCCAGCCTCTCGCGCTCCTGCCACACTATGGCCACCAAGCGGTCCGACCTGCTACCCAAGACCCATGCCAAGTCCCTCTACTGCCTCACTGACAAGGAGGTAGGCTGCTGCCGCACGGGTAGCGTGCAGCGTTGCTGACACTGGGAGGCCTGACATCGTGCCAGTGCCACGTGCCGCACGGAAGCACGGGTAATGAGTAATGCGGGCTGTATCGCTGGCACCAGGAGGCCTGGCAGGCGTCATCTGGCAAGGTTTCGGTGCCAGTTGCCGCACGCAATTGCATTGTTAGTTGGTTGTACCGCGGAATGCGCTGCAACAGCATGGCCAGTAGAATGCAAGGGCGCCTACCAATCCTGGCCCTGCTCTTTCATGCAGTTGGAGCCGTTGGATGTGGTTGAAAAGCGCAACCCACGTGCCCGCAGCGGCCCGCCCATGAAGCTGTACAGCAAGGCGCAGGTACAGCAGGGGGGTTGCAGGGCGGCGCTGTGTTGACCGTTGACCATGCCTTCACGTCCTCCACTGGGACTGAACAAATCCTTTTGACCAGTTTATTTTCGGCACAGCAGCGCCGCATAATTTGCAAAGTTGGCTGGCGTTGTGGGCCGTTGCTAAGGCCCTGCACTCTGCGGCAATGGCCGTACTGCCTCCTCCATGCGCCCCGCTTGACAGCCATGCCCTCCAGCCTGCTCCCTGTCCCCCCTCCCGTCGCCCTAACAGTTGGAGCCGCTGGCGTTACGCAAGTGGGGCGGCGCCGAGGGGCTGGCGGCCGAGCAGCGGCGGCGGGAGGAGCGCCGTACGGCACGTGCCGCCACCGCAGCGGCGGCGCTGGGCGCGGTGCCGGCGGCGCCGCCAGCGGCCTGCACTGCACCTGGCGCTGGCACCGGCACTGCCACGGGTGTAGCAGGCGGGAACGCGACATCGGCGGCTGTAGCTGGTGAGTCACGTGGGTCAGCTTCGTTCCCCACTTGACATGTTGACATTGTGCTGATGCGAGAGACATGACAGGATATGTACAGAGTGCACGCGTCGCTGGAAGGAAGCGTCAGTGTAGGGGTAGGGTTGCTACTTGGCGCTGTGGGTGTGGGGGCCATGGGCCAGGTGTGCTGTCGTCACTGGACAAGGCAGGGCAGGGATGGGCCGAGCAGCATCTCCGCTCATCCCTGGTCAGGACATGTACGTGCTTTGCACCTCATGGCTTACTGTACGTTACGTGCCCACCGGCTGACCTGCCTCGCAGGCGGCGTCCCGCGCTGGCTGCAGCTGCCGCCCCTCCTGCTGGAGCGCATACGTGTGTTAACACACATGCAGGTGCCGGAGCACCTGCAGCACCTGCAGCAGCAGCAGCAGCCACCCGTGCAGCAGGAGCAGGCGGCGCCAAAGGACCACGAAATCACCGGAGTACCCACCGGTGCAGGGCTTCGCCAGGTGGAGCAGCAGCAAGGGGACACAGCAGTGTTGGCCGCAGATGCCAGCGATGACGAAGTTATGCTGATTGAAAGCAGCAGCGACGAGGAGGAGGCGCAGGAGGGGCGCCGGCGGCAGCAGCACCTTGCAAGCCAGCAGCAGCAGCAGCAACATGGCAGCAACAGAGGCCAACTGGCCAACGGCTACGAGGAAAATGATGATGTCATTGTGATATCGTCCGATGACGAGGCGGAGGCTGGGCCGGGGCCGCAGGGCGGTGCTGGCGGGTTGGGCAGCAGCGGGCGGCAAGGGCAGGGGGCAGCAGGAGTGGGTGAGGCGATGCTGGCGGACGGCGCGGCAGCAGGAGGAACAGGGGCGATACGGGCGGCAGCGAGAGTGGTGGGGTCAGGGGCCGCCGGCACTCGAGTATTGCAGCAGCTCGGGACTGCGGCGGCCACACCAGCGGCGGCGGCGGCGGCAGGGCGGTGTGGGGCAGGAGCAGCGTCAGCTTCCGACGCCGGACCCGCAGCAGGCTGCAGCCACGGGTCGGGTACTGGCGGGCGGTACGTCCTGTACTGGATGCAGGTGCGCGTGCTTCCAGCGATGAAGTGTGCGCAACTTGGGCGTTTACCTATGGCAGCTGGGCACCGTGGCTCGCATTCCCGAGCATTGCTATGTGCACACAAGGCAGGGCGCCACCCAGGCACATCTTCACGGCATACGCAGCGCTATCGTTGCACTGTACAGTTTGACTGCCTGGCTGGTGAGCCGCCCCCCCTCACAGGCTGTGTACTTGCTAACAAACACAAACGCTCTAACGCCGTCTCCGCTTTACGCAGTCGGCCGTCCGCGGGCACGAGAACCCAGCCCTGGACGCCGCCCGCGCCGCCGCCGCCGCCCTGCGCCTGCCGCTGCGCTGCGCCGCCGTCGTACTGCCGTACCGTCACGCGCACGCCACGCACCGCAGGATCAAGTTCCAGCTGGAAGGTGGGTCGCCCGGTTGCGATGGCCGGGGTGTCCACAGCAGCTGACACACCGATGAAACACACCGAGGCGCACCCTGTCCTGCCCACCCAGTGGCGGCCCGTAACGATACACGTGTTGCTTCCGTGTATGTTGGGCAACAGCCCCGTAGCGCTTAACTGCGTCAGTGCACGCACGCATAGGCAGTCCCTCAACCAATCGATTCTGTTTCCTCCAAGCAGCACCCCATTGGATACAAGCAGGCCTCCGTGGCGCCCGCACTGACCACAAACGCATTGCTCTTCTCCTGGTGGCGAACAGCGCACGTACGTTACTGCATGCGGTCAGCACGCCTCTTGGTAACGCGCTGCACAGTACCTCACTGACACAAGTCGGGAGCCCCACAACCGTCTCTAACACCACTCCTGACTGTCACGGTGCCCCCAACCACAGGCCTCCGCGACGCCCAGGCTGAGCTGCGGGCCCTAGGGCTGCACCTAGAGGTGGGCCTGGACCTGGACGCACACCGGCTGGGGGCGGCGACACCAGCAGCAGCAGGAGGGGCAGCAGCAGCTAACCCACAGCTCCACACGGGGGCGCCCGGGCCTACGCTGCTGCAGCAGCTGGGGCTGGAAGGCGTCCCAACGCTGTCAAATGGGGGCGTTGGGGCTCATGGAGTCGGAGCATTGGAGGAGGAGGGCAAGAAGGAGGATGAGGTGCAGCGGCGGGGTGCGGGGTGGCGGGCTCTGGTGGAGCTGGCACGCGGGGCTGCGCTGGTGGTGACAGGTGAGGCGCCGGGTTGGGCACGACGGCTGGGCGTTAGTGTTGACTGCAGGCTTCCGTCACCCTGTGTATTGCTTGACGTCATGCTCTCATCCGCTGCACCTCGGCCATCACCCCCACTGCACGCCTCTCCCTTTGCTGCTCTGCCTTGCGTTTTACCTAGCCTGCAGCACACGTGGGCTTGACGTTCCTGCCACGCCTGCTTCGGTCCATCCGTACCACTCGCCTGCCTCCCCGTACCAATATCGCTCGCTGTCGTCATTCGACATGCTCTCCGTGTCCAGGTATTTACCATCCCCTGACCCCTTACACCTTGAACTCTTCCCTCGCACTGCACGCGCACATCCCGCCCCCAGAGGACATGCCGGTTGACCCTGAGGCCGCCTGGCTGGCTGCACTGCGTGCCGAGCTGGCCGCAAATCCACAGCAGCAACAGCAGCAGCAGCAGGGTGAGGGCGACGGCAACGGCGGCAGTGGCGGCGGCCGTTGCCACGTGCCGGGTCTGTGGGCGGTTGACACGGCGTGCGTGGTACCCATGCGGCTGGTGGCCCGGGCGCACGACAAGGCATACGCCTACCGCAGCGCCACAGAAGGTGCGGCGCGTGTGGTTCGTGCTGTCAGTGCGCAGAGCCGGAACTGCAAGTCGTGCTGATTGATGCACAGCACAAGGGCAGGTGCTAACGTCACGTAAGGGATCACCGCTGAGCTTTTTGCATGCAGCCAGAACAACGTTCGGTCGCGGAGGAATGTGTACACGAACCGAATGCGCACCCGCGACGCGTGCCCATCTCGGCCTTTGCCGCCCCGCCCCCGCCCCAGGCCTTCGGAAGCAGCGGCTGCGGCAGTTGTACGCCTCGCCCGGCTTCGTAAGCGGCCTGCCAACAGCCAACCGTCAGGAGCCATCCGCCGGCGACCCGCAGCCTATGGACCTAGACCACCACCATGGCACACAACGGGGTGCAGCTGCGAACGGCGTGGGCGAACGCAGCACGGGTTCAACCCAAGGCGGCGGCGGCGGCGGCAGCGGCGGCCTGCTGGTGTGGGCTGACCTGACGCGGCCGGCGCTGGACATGGGGCGGCTGGCGGCGGCGGTGCGCGGCGTGGACCTGGAGGTGCCGGGCATTGACCACATGGTGAGCAGCAGCTGGTGGTTACCGGTCACAGTGTGTGGTGCTCCCTGGGGGATATGGTTGACCACACTGTGGGGCCAAGTTGGTGTTTGCTGGCTATTTGGGTTTGGGGGCTGCTGTTACAGGTCTGAGCTAAGCGGTGAGCGGTGCAAGATGGGCTCCAGCGACCTGCAAACACCGCCCCTGCTCACGCGCTGGGCGTTGCAGCACACGGCCCAGGGCGCTGTACTACTTGGCCGCTACCTGATGCCCACCCGCAATGAGACAGCATTGCGCTTCCCCAGCCTCTGCCCTGCCCTCAGCAGGCGCAGTGCCGTGCTGGCGCCACGTTGCCCGTGCCTAGCCGCCCAGGACGTCCCCTTCATCCCCTTGTGCACCCACAACGCTTACGTAACATGTCCCGCTGTGCCCACCAGCCCACTGGGGGGTAGACAGCACCACCGCCTACGCCCGCTGGAAGGGCTGGTTGCATCGCACTTGGGCCAATCCTTAGCCCTCGATCTAACCACGGCGATGCCCGCAATGCTTCCCCCCCCCCCGCAAACAGCTCGGCGGCAGCGCCGCCGGCTACGCCCGCTGGGACGGCTGGCGGCGCGGTGGCGGGCTGCAGCGCTACGCGGCTCAGCGCAACGACGCCCTGCAGCGGGGGGGCGCCAGCCGCATGAGCGCATACCTGCGCTGGGGCATGGTGTCGCCGTTCAGGTGGGTTAGCACACAGGGGGCTTTATTGCTACAATGGGAAGCAGGACCTTTATGGCCGGGCACGGAGAACGGAACGCGCTGCGAGGCGCCGTTGTGCCGCTGTGCTGGGGGATGGACGAGGGCAAGAGAGGAAGACAATCCGTGTATCACTTTCCAGCACACGTACAACAGTGGAGTGCAAGGTTCGACTTCCTGCACGGATCCTGTACAGGATTTGCAAGTTTTTTCCCTTCCTGCAGCAGGATTGTGGGAAATCCCCACAAGGTTTTTCGGCATGCGCAGCATCCAGCATGCCGTTGCGGGAACCGTGGCCATCACCGGTAAGGCACACCAGGGGAGGCACACCCTTACTTGGTTTGACGAACGCTCGTGCAGGATCGCACGCGAGGCGGTTGCCAGCGGCGGCTCTGGTTCGTACAAGTACCTGGACGAGCTGATCACGTGGCGGGAGCTGTCTTACAGCTTCGCCTTCCACAAGTGAGCCCACGGTACCCCTGTGCACAGGGGCAGGTACTCAACGCACTGCTGCCCATAGTCTAGACCTACCTCGTGCTTCCCGCGCCGCGTGCATGCACTCCGCCAGCAGCGGTTCCAAGAAACACATGCTCGCACTATAAACACTTAACGTACCAGGCGCTTTAGCAAGCTAGCAGGCTTTTTGCTTGATATGTCACAGTTGTTATGTCCTACGTGTACGACATGTCCGTGGAGGACGAACAACCACATCAGCCCGCTCCCCGTGTCCCTTTCCCTGTTGCCTCCCAGGCTTGACCCTACCAACCCTGAGCTCCGCAGCCTCTGTGACCCCCTACCTCCGTGACTCCCTGACGCCTCACACGGTTCCTCGCATTTCACGCGGACCCCCTGCCCCCACCACCCTCTCCCTCCAGGTACGCCCAGCTGGAGAGTCTGGCGGTGCTGCCCCGCTGGGCGCAGGACACGCTGGCGGCCCACGCCGCCGACCCGCGGGTCGTCAAGAGCCAGGAGCAGCTGGAGCGCGGAACCACAGGTAGGAATGCGGGTTGCGGGTTGTGGGGGAGTGTGGGTAACGCGCGGAATTGCGACGTATGCATGGGGGTTAACCGCGGAGCGGCAAAGTGACAAACGGAAGCAGTCGGCCTGCAGAGAGCGAAGATGCATGGGGCATCTTGCATCGGGCCTGTCCATGACAACGAGCACCTTTGATACTGTTATAAAAACCCTTTGTGACGCAATAAAAAGATGCGTGCACATGCCTTGGCGAGTGGCTTCTGTGCATGCTGGGAGCGCGGCCGGCGTGCGCCTATCTGCACGGCGCATCCTGCTGCTGCTGTCGTCGCACTTGCCGAGCACGATGCGTCGAGGGGTGCTACTTCCACGCGCATGCTTCACCGCATATGCCTCCCCATCGTGTCCTCATCACACCATCCCGTGTTCTGGTTAGTTACCTCCGTTGCTGTTGGGCCGCACTCAGGCGACGCCTTCTGGGACGCTGCCCAGCAGCAGCTGGTCCGCACAGGGGAGCTGCACAACAACGTGCGCATGACGTGGGGCAAGGCGCTGCTGGGGTGGACGGCCAGCCCGCAGGTGGGTACGCGTGGAACCCTCATACAGTGCAGAGCGGCCAAGTGATACCTGGTAGGCGCGGTGCAGCAGGCATTGTTGGGAGCAGCAGGGGCACATGGATCGCCGGTAGCGGGGAAGCTCCAGCGATTCAATTTTCCATACGAAAACCATCGACTGCAACAAATTTGGGGGTCGGATAGGCTGCACATCTTGCTTTGCCGCAGCCCTAGACGCAGGCAAGGGGAGGCCACACAGGACGTGTGTTAGCCGATGCCATGCCCTCACTCCCTCCGTCGCTTGTGGCTCGTTGCTGCACGCAGGAGGCCCTGCGGATGGCCATCCACCTCAACCACAGGTGGGGCGGGCGGGTCAGGTGCACGGGCGGGCTCACTACGGGTACCGCTTGGGACCTGCTACCTACATTCACTGGTCCACCCAACCCACTCATGGAATACGACACGGTGCCAGCACCCTGCACCCTGCCGCTCGCACCCCTCAACCTACCATAACTTGCCGCCCATGCCTTGGGCCTCCCACCGTTACGGATGTCGACATTGCCAATCCGCACAACTCCCATCCGCCGAATCTGGGTTTGGGCCTACATGCCACCACAACTCAACACATACCACTCGGCTCCCGTACTTCTCACACCCCATCATCATACCGCATAGCTAATCCTTACACCCCAGTACCAGCTACATCGATCCGTCGTACCTCTGCCCCACCTTCCCGCACCTTCCCGCACTTCCTGCACGTTCCCGCAGGTTCGCGCTGGACGGCTGCGACCCCGCCAGCTACGGCGGCATCCTGTGGTGCTTCGGCCTGTTCGACGGCCCTAAGGACCCCCAGGCCACGCCCGTCAGCGGCAGTGTACGGCGTAGGCCCACGGCGGGGCACGCGCGGCGGCTGGACCCCGCGACATACGCCGCGCTGCCGCCTTAAGCCAGGGGAGGTCGCTCGCACGCCCTGAGCCAGGGGAGGTCCTCTGCCCTGGGCAAGGGAGCGTGCGCTGCCTTGAGCCAGGGGCCGCCCTGTGCCCCGAGCCTGGGAGGTTCCACATCCTCTCATCTGACCCGACGTAGCGTACATATGGTCGTGAAGGTTGTTTTGGGTCGGCAGCGGGCCTGGTACCGGTATGTTGCAGCAGGTTGCTTGGAGGCTGGTAGCAGCGACATTGCCGCGGGGACGGCTGTTGGTGGTCGGGACCAGTAAGGATTGTGCGGCCACACCACCTGCTAGGCAACACAAAATGCTAGTGGCGTGTGTGCCCCCGAGCGCTGTGAACACGTACAGCCGGTGCCGGGTGGCACGGTTGGTGGCACGTGGTGGCACGTGGTGGCACGGCGGATTGCGGTCAGCTGCGGTGCTGCCGTGATGAAGGCGAGGCATTGGTTCGCAGGAGGCGCATGAGGTTTGCGCGATACACGCTAGCGTCTCGTTGTCGTCCTGAGTGTTGGTTTGGGTCCCAGAAGTTACTGTGGCACGCCTCTGTTGGCCGCCTCTGGCCGTCTGTAACGAGAATCGACATGCGCTGCCGCACCACGTGGCCATGGCGCCCCGCTTTGGTGTTGGGACGTGCAACGGGTACCGTCGCGTGACGCGCTTGCATCGCCTACTATGGTGCTGCTTCAAGTTACGGCGTGAACGAGTCCTGGTGGTGTGTCGTGTCCCCAGTCCACGCCTCTCGTCCCAGGAAGGACCGGGGAAATGTCACGGTCCAACGCCACCAAGCGGCACAACACCGCCGGCACGTGATAAAGGGGTTACTGTTGATGGCTGGTATCGCATGTAGCAGCATGTTTTGAGTCACTGTGTGCGAAGCCACGTGGCGCTAGGCCCCTGGCACGGTCTATGACCGTCAGACGTGCGTGTCATGTGACACGTGGCCACTCCCATGAAACCACCTCTCGCACTACGCTGGTTTTTGACAGAATTATGGTATCTCATTTGTGGTCCCCGTCCAGAGCCCCTGGTCCAGCCCCGTCCCAACCGGACAACATGGCTGGTCCCGGCCATCAGGGACACGGGTTTACATTTCCCACCCCTCTCACTGCACGCATAGGCCACGCCAGCTCCAAAACGGCATAGGCCACGGAAAACGGGCCGCAGTTTGCGTGTGGCATGGACACTGTGCAAGGTCTGGACCCTAGCCACGTGCCCAGTGCCTTGTGTGTGGCGTTTTGGCGGTACCCTGCCTTAGCCTGAGGTGGTCTTTGGAGCGCGCAAACCAAGTCTGTGAGCCCAACGTACAGACTTGCTGCAAGTACGGTACTCCCTGTGCGCAGCTGTGCGCCCCCCTGGAACTTCTCGCATCTGTGCACTTGGGTTTGGTTGGGCCTTACATGCGGTTGGCAGCCAGGACGCTGGCGGATGCATGTGGGCGTGTGCCCCCTCACAACGCACGTACGTTGACAAACTACTCCCTACAGCTCTGGCCCCTATGCCATACAGCCACGCTACGAGGGGCAAAAGCGATTGTGTAAGGCATCTAGTGCGCGGTACCAAAGGTTAAGGGCAAGGTAGCGCTGCATGCGTGCCCTAACCCAACGCCGAACTGCTGCCCCGGTAAGCTGCGTGCTTCGCCGCGCTCTCACGCCTAATAGGTAGCCATGAAAGAAACCCTGCAGGGGTAGCCATGGAAAAATCTCCGAAGGGCCATCCTCATCCCAGGGGCTTACCAGCCTACAATCTCGCCGCGCAGCACCAAGGGTGCATGTCCACGCACGGGAGCGAGCGGTGCTGCCCACAGTGCATGCAGGACCACCGCCACCGTTCGTCTGGGGTCATAAAGGACGCATGTCCATGCACTGCCTACAGTGCAGCACAGCGCAGCTGGTATAACCTGCAGGACCACTGGCTCTGTGACAGCAGGACCACTCCTGTCTCCAGCATACGCAGTTGCACGACGAAATCCCGGATGTTGAGACCTCATCCCTCGGAGAAAGCCCACAGCGCATCCAGCCTGGCCTGCCGCCGCCTCTCAGCTGCACTACACGATTGCCGCGCACCTCCTTGTCCTGCTGCACGACCGCACCCGCCAGGCCCTCGCGCCCTCCCTATCGTGCTGGCTCCATCCCCACTTCCAGCTATGACCGCCTGCCTGCCCGGTGCGGCCCCTGGCCGCTTCTCCTTGCCCCGTGCTCCTATCCCCCCCTGCCGACCTCCCGCCGACCGCTCCGCCCCCTGCCGCTGCCGCTGCTGCCGCTGCCGCTGCCGCCTCCTCTCAAGGTGCCGCCGCTCCCACGTCTCCGCCCGGCGCTCCTTGTCGGGGTCTACAGGGCTGCGAGCCGCCTCCACCTCCTCTCGGTCCTCCCGAGCGTTCAGCACATCCAGCTGCGTGTGGGTTGGGGACAGGGCACGGGGCATGCATTCACGCAGGTTAGCAATGCGGGCAGTGCGTGTACCAGATCAGTGCATGTGAAAGGGACGCATGCAGGGCGTGCAACAAAGGGGAGCAGGCGTACAGTGGCTGCACTTCTAGGGGGATCACAGGGCCAGGTCCGCGTATGGCAAGAGGGCAACGGCCTTGGCGGCGGAAGGGGGGGCCAAGCATTTGACAAACGGGACATCAAGGATGGTTGGTGGACAAGCTTATATGGCACCAGCAATCTGTGAAGCCATGTGCCTGTGGGCACCGGCTAGAAGCATGCTGCATGCAGCAACGATTGTTGCCTGACGGGATCGGGATGCGTGAAGTGTACTTTGCAAGTGACCACGCAACCCACCGTGCTGTAGCAGCAGCCGCGATCCGCCAGCCATGCGAGCGTCTCCTCCGTGGGGTCGGCACCCTCCGCCAGTTGCCGTTCCAGCGGCAGCGGGCACCGTGCCCGTAGCAGCAGCTGCAGCATGGGCCAGTCCTCCCACAGCACGGCATGGGTGAACGCGTTGGCAGACAGGTGGCGTGAGGGAGGGCCCGGCAGCACGCTCAGCAGCCACCGCACCACCTCCACGTGCCCTCGGTCTACGGCACGCTCCACGGCCAAGCTGAACATGCCGTACCTCCGCTCGTGCAGTACTTGCAGTACAGGCAGGTGGCCCTTCAGCGCGGCTTGCTCGACGGCCTCGGTCCCTGCCTCCCGCTCCAGGACCACCCCTTGCTCGTCCAACAGGTACTCCACTGCCGCCGTCCTGCCGTGTGCGATTGCTTCACACGCCACCTTGCTGCATCCCACGGCAAAGCCCTGCTGCGCCAGCCACCGCAGCCGCTCCGCCGCGTCCGTGCAGCGAGCTGCGGCAATGCACGCGTCCCTCTTGCACTGCCCAGCTAACACACCGAGCAGCTGCCGCTCGTCCTGCTGCAGAAGCCACTCCACCTTGCCCTTCCAGTCGGGCTTGGGGCTGCCTGCAGCCCCCCGCAGGGCCGCCTGGAACGCCTCCTTCCTGCTGCCCAGCTGCTGCCCTGCTGCTGCTGCTGCTGCCGCCCCACCTTCCCCCTCCTGCCCCCGGTACCACCTCACCAGCAGGTGTTGCAGGTACGGCAGCCCGCAGCTCTCCGCCACGGCCTGCGCCAACCCTACCTCGTCCAGCCTCCACTCCTCCAACCCCGGATGCCCTTGCTGCTGCAGCAGCCACTCCACCATAGCCTCGTCCCCCCGCTTGGCAGCGATACGCAGCGCGGCACACAGGCAGCTAAGGCAGCTGGTAAGCGCCTCCATCCCCAACTCCACGCTCCCCACCAGGGCCGCCACAGACAGGTCTGGTGTGCCGCCGGCAGCCTTGTATGCATCTAACAGCAGGTGCACCACCTCTTGGTGCCCCGCGGATGATGCTGCACCTGCAACCTCTTCGGTGTCATGGCACCAGCCGTACAGGAAACCGGGCTGCAACAGCTGCCGGCACATCTGCAGCCGGCCAGCCCCCGCAGCTGCCTTGAGGCACAAATCGAGGGGTTTTTCCCAGTCTTCCCACCAGGAGGACTCTGAGTCGTCGAGCCACAGACGCTCTCTGTCGAACCGCTGGGAGAGGCGGTGGAAGCTGCGCTGCTTGTGCAGGAGCAGGAAGTTGGGGAGCACGCCGCTGGCTGATGTGAGGCGGAGGAGGGCCAGGCGCTGGCGTAGGGTGAGGCGCTGTGTGGCTCCAGGGCAGCCCCAGCGGGCGGCGAAGGCACGGAGGTCCACGGGGTGCGACAGGTGGATGGTGGCGTGGTGGGGCTGGCATAGCGCCGCGGCTAGCGTGCGGCTGGCCAGCCGGAGGCCAAGGGCGACGTCGTTGGGCGGGAGGTGGAATGCCAAGCGGTCGAGGAGGTCGCGCGGGAGGCGCAGGAGGCCCGATTCGTTGAACGCCAGATCTTTAATGACAGCTGTCTTGTACATTGCAACGTTGTGTAAATGTCTTGGGTTTCACAAGCCGGTCGCAGAGTGGCGCTCAATTCGCGGCAGTGTGTGCCTTGGCGGGCCAGTGCAAGAAGACCTGCTCTCTTGTATCAAAGTGAGGCTTCAATGAGTCTCTATATCTGTTCTGCACTTCGCTGCGACGCAAAGTGCGAGTCGTACGCAGCGCGAAGGGCCCGCGGAGCTGCCAGCAACCGGGTCGACGAAGGACGAACCTCAGAGCCGGCCCCTGGGCCCAGGGCTCACATGGAATCGTCCTGAATATGCACCAGCCCTTGAAGCTACTCACTATGTGCCCTGCCGAGGCGCCTTGTGGCTGTCAAAGCAAGCCAATCTGACTCATTACGGTACCCAACCGACAGCTGTTCCTGGCCGGCTGGCCCAGCTGCACTGTGGCTGCGCACTCACTGGGTGCTTGAAGCGAAAAGGATGCGACCACACACCCTGGAAGCCTCTTAAAATTCTATGAGGGCGTAAAATGAGGAGTCTAACAGATGACGATGTGTTCCGGGCCGGTTGACACGGGACGACGGGAGTTCCCTTTCGACACGTGCGTACACGTGTCTGGCCGCCTGTACGGAGCTCCGGTCTGACTACGATCTCCCTATGGAGGGGAGTATGCGGAAGTTGATGCTAGAAGGTGATCAGGTGAAGCTAGCAGGTTTGCTATCGCACATTTGGTCTAAGAGACCAAACATTCTTGGTTCTACGCATGGAGACCCTTGAGCCTCCGGCTCGTACATGGGTCGTTGCATTTGCGGAGGGTAAATAACCCTCGCCGTGTAACACTGACTGACTGACTGACTGTACGGAGCGACATGCGTCAGGGACACGTGTGCAGCTTTCGCGTGATGCCCTGTAACCCGTTCTCATACACATACAGGTAATCTGTGTTGTTGCAGCCCCTCTGCGCCACCACAACCACCGTACGCCAGCAGCTCCAGCTGCAAGACCGACTGGCACAGGCTAAGGGAGGGCAACGGGAGCAGGTGGAAGCTTTGAAGGCATGGTTGTGAAGCGCAGCGTGACCGGGCAGCACGGCCAGTACGGTACTATGTACTTTTCTGTACAGTAGGGATGGTGTGCCGTCGCATGGTCAACGGGTCACCTTGCCGCTCAGCTTCATGGTCGGCACGCTGCAAGGGCGTGGGTTGCTTGCATCTCCAGCCTTCCCGTCTCCTTACCTGTAAACCGCCTGTAAACCACCGAAAGCCTCCCCAACGGTTCCATCGGTCCGGATAAGCAGGGGCAGGATTCCCCTGACTGCCACGTATGCACAGTATACGTTCGGATGCCGCCGACCCGCCAGCAGGCACACGCAGGACGCAGCCCTGGTATTACTAAACCAGCAGCCCTGTTCGTCCTTCACCCGTGCACGCTGCATGTTTGGAACGAGATCGTTGGACCAAAGCCGTCCTGTTACAAGGGAGCTCCATCCCCAAGCGAGAAATGAGTGTCACCCACCCGTCAGCAAACACAGTCAGTCAGCTGTCACTTGTCCTACGGTAGTCATCTGTGTCACAGGTCAAGCGCCTGGGGCGCGCGCTCCCCTCCCCAAATAAACGGTCCTTTTAGCCCCGGGGCCAAAACATTACGTCCAGCCACAGCACAGATCACCATGTACGACACGGCCAGACCAACCCAACCTCGCCATGCCGTCCCGCCAGCAGCTATACGCAAGGTAAGCACCCAGCTGCTGCGTCCAGGCAGTTTCTCCCTCACAGCGGCAAGGCCTCCCCTCGCCCCTATCTGACGGCCCGCCGCCTCCCCCCGGCCGCGCAACACCAGACGCTTAACCTGGAGGGACCAGCTGCCTGCCAGTGACCCCTTTGGCCACACCCCACCCCACGCCATCCCAATCCACCCATTGCCAGCGTAGCGCCGCGCCCTCCTGCTCCTCTATGCGCCTCCCCACCCCACCCCACCTCACGCGCAACGCGCATCGCACGCCTGCAAACCTGCACCGCCCCGTGATCACCACACCTCCAACATACCATACCACCCAACACCTCTGCCTGCTGCACATCGTCCTTGCACATCCCCCTGTCGCCTCCTTACTTTGCCGCGGCGCGGTGGCCCTCCGCCCACTCCCGCGCGTTCTGGAACAGCTTTAGCCACGGCGCGGGGCCCTTGGGGCTGAGGCCCAGCGAGGGCGGCACGTAGGGCAGCTGCCAGGTGAGGAAGCAGCGCTCGGGGTGCGGCATCATGGCCAGGTGGCGGCCGTCCTCGGAGCACAGCGCCGCGATGCCCAGCGGGGAGCCGTTGGGGTTGGCGGGGTAGACCTCGGTGGTGTTGGCGTCCGCGTCCACGTACCTGCGGAAAATTCGAGGGATATGTTTGTTTTTACTAAATAATAATGATAATAAAAAAGTATAAGGACGCCGGTATCCGCGGTTTTGTAAGATGGAAGGTTGGTTGCGGTACTGCCGTACACTGCGACCCGCCTCCGTGGGTCCCAAAGCGCTTTGCGCGGGGGGCTCAGCCCCATCAGGCCCTACAGCCAACACATGCTTCTGGCGGCATGCGCTAAGGTTGAGACGAAGCAGCCCATCGCGAAGACGAGCCCGTTGCAAATCATTGCTTTTGATGATCCAAGCCGGAAGCAGCCTGTTCCGGCCGGGTCAAGTCGTAAGCAAGGCCACCCACCGCGGCAACCATCGCGGCACACGATGGAGGTGCATGACGTGGTCCGTGGGCCCAGCCCACTCATCCACCGGACCAATGTGCAGCAGCACCAGAGCGCGCTGAATGCGCCCAACGCTGTGCTTCAGCGCTGCCTGGTGCTGCTGGATATTGGCCCGGTAGAGAGGCGGCTGGGCCCACCGAGTACGCCCTTCACCTCCGCCGTGTGCGCCGTAATGGTTGCCGTGATGGATGGCCGCCGCCTCCACGATGGCGGCCTTACTAGCATACTAATCGACTACTATACTATGCATACAATATCAGGAAGGATTAGACTGTGAAACGCCACTCACTTGATGGGCGCCAGTCCCTTGCCCAGCACGTGGCCCTTGACCTGCTCGTCGGGGAACAGGCACTTGCCCTCGCCGTGCGCGCACCACACGCCTACCACGCTGCCCTCCATGCCCTTGAGCAGCACCGCGGGGGACGGCTCGATCTTGACCTGCGGAGTGCGGGAAAAACAATTGTCCTCTTGCTAAGTTGCGCACGTGTGCTAGCGTTTTCCTATCGCCCGCTTGCGGACACATACTGCGCCCGAATCGCACTGATTTGTCCACCACCACTTCCTTAAAGCATACGCTCCGACCGGTATGTAGTATGCAACTGCAACACGCACCTGCACCCAGCGCGACTCGAATCGGCCGGACGTGTTGTGCACATATTCACCACAGCCACCGAATGGCTAAATATGTATATCAATGCAATCGCGCAGGCTTGTAATTTAGACGCACCTGCACCCAGCGCGACTCGAAGCGGCCGGACGCGTTGTGCACGAAGCGCGGCTGCTGCAGGTCGGGCACCTGGCTGCCCCCGGGGGCGGGCACCCAGCCCAGCAGCGCCATCAGCTGGCAGCCGTTGCAGATGCCCAGAGACCAGGTGTCGGGCCTGCGGGGGGAAGTAGGAAAGGGGAAATACGTTCAAATTTTTACGTTTTTACCAGTTGTATCTTGTATGTGAACCGCCAGGCGGAAACCCCAACCAAAGGGGTTAAACGGGCTCCATGTTGCAAGGGGGCCCGATGCTGAAGCTCCCTAGACAGTCACCTGTTGTAGAAGGCCTTGAACTGCGCCAGCAGGCGGTCGTTGAAGCGGATGGTCCCCGCCCAGCCCTTGGCGCTGTCCAGCGTGTCGGCGTAGGAGAAGCCGCCCACGAAGATGATGCCCTGCCGCAACAAATAATGCACAGGATTTTGGTTCAAAGTGTTGCTGAAAGCACCACCGTAGTAGGACGCAGCTACGCTGAGTGTCCGTGCGGTGCTAGGGATAACCACGAGCGTGCCCACCTGGCACGTGTCCAGGGCTGCCCGGCCGTTCATAAGGTCCGACATCTTCAACGTCCCACCAGCTTTATGCATTCCATCGCATTAGCGTGACTAGTTTACTGTGGATCAACCAAAATTAGATGTAGTGCTCACCTGGAAGGTGTCCAGGGTTGCCCGGCCGTTGATGAGGTCCGACATGGTGATGTCCCACGGCTCTAGGCCGGCGGCGAAGGCGGCGGCCGCCATCTCGCGGTCGCCGTTGCTGCCCTCCTCACGCAGAATCGCCACGCGCACCTGCGGAGGTGCATGTGTATTAATGAGGTGCGTGTGTGTATTAACGGCATGTAAGTTGTTGCGTGGATTAGCCATCTCGTGGTAACTGCCCCCATCCTCCATGGCCACGCGGACCTCCCGTGCCGGGATAGGTGCATGCGCATCAGCGAGGCGTGCGCCCAAGCAGCATGCCTTGCTTGGTGAGCAAACGGCTACACGGGCATACCGAAGCAGCTCGCCCACTGCCCTACACCGCATGATCTGGAACCCCCTCCGTGCACCCGTGCCACGTACTAATGTACCGCCGCCACCGGTAGGGCCAAAATGGCCCTGTATTTAAAAGTTACCAGCACAAATACACAACACAATGTCCACGTCACATGTGTTCATGCTACTCTTGTCCTGTCTGCCCACCTTGTCCGACGCCTTGAGCTTGTCCTCGGGCGTGAAGGTGGGCGTGAAGGGCAGCACCCACTTGGGCGCCTTGGCGTCCTTCAGGCCCGCCTGCTCCTGTGGTGTGTTAAGACACATGGAGCAAGGACAGAGGAGACGGATACGCGTAAAACGCTAGGAACCGTGTAAGGCGTCAGGGAGTCACAGAAACGCTGGTGCCTGCACGCGAAGAGGAAGTGAGCTGACGAGCAGAAGCAGCAAAACAGCGGAGAGGGATGCAGGAGGTGAGTCAGCGGGCACACTCGACGACGATCCAGTTCCCGGACCCATGCCGGTCATGTGTAGGGTTATGTACACCATCACTGCTGGGCCTGCTTGTACACCCGGTGCACGCTAATACACGCGCCCTATGCATCCTGCTCCACGCACTCCTCGGCGCACTGCAGGCGCTCCAGCGTTCCCTCCCACGCGTCACACCTCGAACACCACCACCCACTACTACACACGGTGCACGCTAATACACATGCTGCAGTCCCACCTGCTCCACGCACTCCTCGGCGCACTGCAGGCGCTCCAGCACGAACGACGTCTCCTCCCACGCGTCACGCAGGGCAGCCACGTCGCCGCTGACCGCCGGTTGGCCGCCCACACGGATGTCCACCTGGCGCCCGGAGGTGACCTGCGCGATATCAAATTAAAGGGATTGGCTCAGCAACGCGGCGTCTTCCACAGGCATTCCGAGGGTACTTGCGCAGGGTCGGCGTGGATGCGGGGAGGCAGTGAAAGGGAAAGGTGAGGGTTTGCATGCTGCTGACAGCGGGTTGGCCGCCCACTACCCCCATGTCTACCTGGCGCCCGGGCGTGACATGCGTGACATGCCGGAGCAGAACGGGAGGGGGGTTAGGCTGGCGAGCGGGCGAACGAAGAGGAGTGGCCAGGACTGTCACTCAAAAGCCCCAGGCCCCCCTTTGCCGTACACGCACCGCTGGAACCCACCATCTCCACCCGGACGGAGGAGCCACTGGCACTTTCATCGCGCGGCCCACACTCACCTTGCCCTCAGCGCACGGGCCCACCCTCTCACCTTGCCCACGACCGCGGCGGGCACGCCGTGCTTGGCGTAGGCGTCCAGCACGGCCTGCGCCTTGGCCGCCTCCACCTCCACCACCAGGCCCAGCTCCTCGGCGAAGAGGGAGCCCATGGCGCCGTGGCCGGCGTCCGCAGAGTGCGCGGGCAGGGGCAGGTCCACGGAGATGCCGCAGTTGCCGGCGACTGCAGACAGGAAGGGGAGCATAATGTGAAGATTAGATCCAAGTACGGAAAACGGACATGAGAGGCGGCCGGGGCGTGTGCGGGGACGGGGAGGCTCACGCAAATGCCGCAGTTGCCGGTGATTAGGGCCGGGAATGTATGCAAGGCGCGAGTTTAATACCGGTATGCGCCCAGCACAGTGGAGCTCTGGCTAGCGAGCGTGTGCGGGGGGGCAACAGGGTCCCGGAAAGCCGCCGTTGCGGTTGGGTTCCAGGTGCGTGGGCCGGACAGTGAGCGCTCGCAACCGCACCCTGGTACTGATAAATGCACACCATAGTAGTGCTATAGACATGTGCAGTAATAGCTGCGGTACTTCTTGCCATGGACCCACATGCCATCTCCAGCAGGGTCGTCGCGATGCCTCCGTCGCTGACGTCGTGGCCGGCCGACAGGTGCCCGGCGGCCAGCAGCCCCTGCGTCGCCTCCCACATGCCCTTGAGCGAGCCGGAGGTCACGTCGGGGCAGTCCGAACCCAGCTGGTTGTACGCCTGGAAAGGCCAAACAAGAGAGAAACAACCCAACTTTGAAAAATATATTTGCCGTATTTAGTTACTGTTATATAGAGTGACGTTGCCTCCCACATGCCCTGGAGCGAGCCGGAGGTCACGCCGGGGCAGTCCGAGCCCAGCTGGTTGCAGGCCTGGAGGGGTGCCGAAACCGCACGGTGCGATATAAAGCCATTAACACACACGACAACCAGTAATTGAATATTAGGTGGACGGGCAGGGGTACTTCAGGAGAATGTCACTGTCGCGTCGGTTGGTTAGGGTAGGTGTGGACAGCCGAGGGGAGGGGCCAGCGCGCTTGCGCAGGTGTGAGGGGCGGAGTGCTGCAAGCGGCAAGCGGGGAAGTGTGGTGTGGACCGGCAGCTGGCTCCGGCAGCCACCTACACGCGGTGCCCAGCGTCCGCGGGGTGGCTGCTGGTGCCAACAGCCAGCCTACACCACACTTTCCCGCCTGCCGCTCGCAGCGCTCCGCCCCTCACACCTGCGCCGGCGCGCTGCCCCCTCCCCTCGGCTGTCCACGCCCACCCTATTCTGCCCCCGCCCCGTCACGCGCCGTAAGCTATAATACCAACACGCCTCCCCTTCCCCTCCGGCCTAAACCACGGCCTAACCCATACACAACTGGCCTGCACGCTGCCGCCCAGGCGGTATGCCATGGCACCCTATGCCACACCCCATGCCCGCCAGTGACTCATCCAACAGCCCCACACCTCCCCCTGTCCCTCGTTACGCTCACAGCAATTCGTTCCCTCTCCGGCCCACGCACGGCCCAACTGCGCCAGCGCGCTGCCCCCAAGAGAGCTGCCCCCACCTCTCCAAGCCAAGCCATATTGCTCCACCCCTGCTCTCCTCTCCCTTAATGCAAAACCCTCACCTGCGCCAGCGCGCTGCCCCCCAGGCGGCGGCGGCCTTCCGCCAGGTCCACGTGGATGAGGACTCCCCCGTCACCCAGCTTCAAGTCGGGGGTCACCACCTGTAGGGACGGGCAAGGGCCATATTGTTGACGTAATGATGATAATTGTCCATGTAAGCTAAGGAACCGACTCCACGCGAATGAGTACGCCATGCTTGCCCAGCTTCAGGTCAGAGGTGACCACCTGGAGGGCAGATACGACACCAAAAGGAGTTGTCGGTTCGACATGTTCAGTTGCTACCGTGCGTACATCACCACGCCATACGGTGTAGCATAACGGGGTGCGGTCATCATGTGGCAAATATTACACTAGCAATGACACATTTTATTGCTTGCCAGGGTAATATCCGGGCAGCCCACGTAGGCGGACACCACCAGGTTACCGGGCGCCATGACGATCTCCCCGCCCCTACCAGGGGGGGGGGGGGGTAGAAAACTTAGTTTTGGACACATATGCCAACTTAGTTTCAGGAGGGGGGTCCAGACCGACCGCCCGCCCCCGTACGGTGCCGTACCATTATTTAATA